>Ga0208853_1000126_pt1 | contig 22092 bp, 18 predicted proteins | sample LakMenEpi03Oct11_FD_150667 | JGI IMG/M metagenome (GOLD analysis project Ga0208853, IMG submission 150667) | Freshwater microbial communities from Lake Mendota, WI - 03OCT2011 deep hole epilimnion (SPAdes) | ecosystem: Environmental > Aquatic > Freshwater > Lake > Epilimnion/Euphotic zone ... | reverse complement strand
GACCCTGCTGCTGTTGTACTTGCCGAAGAATGGCTGCTAACGATTCTCATCAGCAACCTCGTTGAAAATGCCTTGGCACACTCCCCCCAACATGCGCCTATTCGTCTGGAGGTACATACCGATTCGCGTGGGGTAGAACTGGTGGTTGATGATAAGGGGCCCGGTATCGCCGCTGCTGAGCAAAAATTGATTTTTAAAAAATTTTATCGTACCGGGAATGAATTAACCCGACAAAAGAAGGGCACAGGATTAGGCTTATATCTCTGCCGAAAAATTGCGGATATCAACCAGGCCGAAATCTCACTGGAGAGCGAAGTAGGAAAGGGCAGTCGTTTCAAAGTTTTATTTCCCTTATTTCATGCATGAACCATACCAAATATTGCTGGTAGAGGATGAAGAACATCTGCAGGAGGCATTGCAGTTGAACCTTCAATTGGAGGGATATGAAGTGACGATTGCAGCAGATGGGGCAAAAGCGCTGAGCAAATTTGAGCAGGCACATTTCGACCTGATCATTATGGATGTGATGTTGCCTGAAATTGATGGCATCAGCGTTACTGAAGCCATTCGGCTCACCAATCAGGAGATTCCCATTTTAATGTTGAGTGCCAGAAATTCGAGTGAATACCGGATAAGCGGACTAAAGAAGGGGGCAGATGATTATCTCACTAAACCCTTTCATCTGGAAGAGCTGTTATTGCGCATCGGTAAGCTCATTGAAAAAAATAAGAAACAAAAGCAGGTTGTATCGTTGCCAGAAACCTTTCAATTCGGTGAAAATACGCTTCAGTTCAATGCCCGACAGGCCACCAGTTACAATGGATTGCAGGTACATCTCACAAAAAAAGAGTGGCTGCTACTCCGGCTGTTGGTGGAGAATAAGGGAGAGGTAGTGCCCAGAGAAAAAATACTCCAATTGGTGTGGGGATATCAAGTGTATCCGAATACGCGTACCATCGACAATTTCATTCTCAATTTCAGAAAATATTTCGAGCCCGATAAAAGACATCCCCGTTATTTCCATGCTGTACGGGGTACCGGATATCGATTTACTGATCAGTAGGGGCGTTTTTTCTTTGTTCTTTTTGACTCCGCCGGAGGCAATATCGATGAACGTTTTTCGTTTTAGTTGTTTAATACTTTTCTCATGTCTCTTTCCGCTATCAGTGATTTCCTTGAACCTATTTCCGTTGCAGCCATTTTAGAAGATGAGGTCTGCAGCGATCGTCAATTGCAGCATTATATTAGCTGTTATGAAGATGAATTTCCCGATCTGACCCAGACTGATTTGGTTTTGATCGGCTGTTGTGAAATGCGCGGTGCCGGGCCAGCTACCCCAACTACCCAAGCTGCCAATGTGATTCGGAAAGAATTATATCGATTGTTTCACTGGCACAGCGAAATAAAAATTGCTGATGTAGGGAATGTGAAAACCGGTGCGCGTCTCCAGGATAGCTATGCAGCGCTAAGTACGGTGGTGAAAGAATTGGTGGAAGCCGGCAAGAAAGTTTTAATCATAGGCGGCTCTCATGATAATACGCTGGCTCAATACCAGGCTTACGGGTCAATGAACCGCATCATAGATGCTGCAGTCGTAGATGCACGTATCGACATCGATATGGAAGGGGTACTGCCCGAGGAAGTATTTCTGGTAGAAATGTTCACGGGGATGCCTAACTTTCTAAAGCATTATACCCACATCGGATTTCAAAGTTTCTTTACCCATCCCGACATGCTTGAAATGATTGACCGCTTGCGGTTTGATTGTTTTCGCTTGGGCAAGGTGAAAGAATCAATCGAATTGATGGAGCCACTGATCAGAAATAGTCACCTCTTCAGTTTCGATATCTCTGCGATACAGCATGCACATGCCCCTGCCAACCGCCTCGCTCCCAATGGATTTACAGGTGAAGAGGCCTGTACGCTGCTTCAATACGCCGGTATGAGTAGCGCATGCAGCAGTATGGGTATTTATGGGTATGAACCGGAAAAAGATGTACATCAAATGACGGCCCGGCAAATAGCACAAATGATCTGGTACATGATCGATGGTATCCGGAGTGGCAAGGAAGAAGCCAGTTTAGATAGCCAGCAGGAATTCAATATTTTTAATCTGGCATTCGCAGAAATCAATACTGTTTTCCTTCAAAGTAAACGTACCGGACGGTGGTGGATGCAGCTAGCTGACCAGCAATATGTCGCCTGTAGTTATAAAGATTACCAAACCGCCAGTAACAACGACATTCCTGAAGCCTGGTTGCGGGCAATGGAAAGGCAAGATAGCTGAGATGGCTTCCTGTTTTTTCGTAAATTGAAGCTGTTCCAACAACCCGAATCCCATGCGCATCATCTCTTCCGTGTTTCAGACGGCACTACTTTTGTTATTATTGAATGCCTGCAGTATGCCAGCCCGGCTCCGACAAGCCGCAAAGAATGAATTGTTGACTCATCCGGCTTTGTCACCTGCACACGTGGGCATATCGGTCATGGATGCCGGCACCGGTCAATACCTCTATAATTTCCAGGGTGATAAATACTTTATTCCCGCCAGTAACACCAAGCTATTTACTTGTCTCGCCGCCCTTCAATCCTTGGAGGATAGCCTGGTGGCATTCCGATATGTTGATAAGGGAAATAGTACAATCGAATTGGAAGCGAATGGAGATCCAACATTCTTGCATCCCGATTTTACCGATCAACCCGCGTTTCGTTTTTTGCAGCAACAGCAAAGAATTTTACTTACAAGCGAGCACTGGAAAGATGCCCCATTGGGTGGCGGCTGGGCCTGGGATGATTATACAAGTGATTATATGGCTGAGCGATCATTCTTTCCTCTATATGGTAATGTCGCAACATTTCGGTTTAATAATGGGTCACTCGCCTCCATGCCGCAACGTTTCGCTGCCAGCATACACTCCTCCTCTTTGCCGGTAACGGGTCGTTTTAGTCTTACCCGTTCGCTGGGATCTGATTCCTTTTATGTGGTTCCTGCCGCACGTACTTTTACAACAGCGTCGCTGCCTTTTCAAACAAAAGGACTGGCTAATCTGTCACAGTTGCTGAACGATACCCTTCACCGGGTGGTAGAGCCAGTTACTGTTAAATTAGAACGCTCGCCTGCTGTAATCAAAGTTCATTCACAACCCACCGATTCGGTGTTAGCAATGATGATGCATCGCAGTGATAATTTTTTTGCTGAGCAGTTATTGCTGATGGTAAGCAATGAAAAGCTGGCTTTCATGAATAGCCGCCGTATCATTGACACCCTGCTGAATAAGGATTGGCAAGATATACCCCAGCGACCTAAATGGGTAGATGGCAGTGGATTAAGCCGCTATAATTTATTCACCCCGCAAGATTTTGTTTGGCTATTGCAGCGCATGAAGTCACAATATGACTGGAAACGGATCACCGCTATTTTGCCAACCGGAAATGAGGGTACTTTGGCAGGTTTATATAAAAACTATGCAGGAAGAATTTATGCCAAAACGGGTACCCTCAGCAATCATGTAGCATTGAGCGGTTATTTGCTTACCAACCGAAACCGTACCATAATTTTCTCAGTTCTTGTAAATGCCCACCAGACTACCCCCGGCGAAATACGAAAACAAATAGAGAAATTTCTGACTGGCATCATTGACAAATACTGAGGAACTGCAAAGCTGCATTACCTTCCGAACATGCGGGTCAGGTAATCACCACTGAAACTAAGATAGGTTGCTGCGCCTGAAGGACTCACATTCGGACTGCCACAGGTGAAAAGTTCTTCTGCCAGTTGCGTCATTTCTTTGGGTGCCAGGGCCCTGCCGGCTTTGATTGCTTGTTGTCTGGCCATACAGCGAATCAGTTTTTCCCGTTTGCTGAATTGAACTTCACTACTGAAATGTTTGAATTGTTCCAGCAACAACTCAATGGCATTCTTTTCATTTCCTGCCAGTATATCTGCCGGTATGCCTTGAATAACAAATTCCTGTTGATCATTTCTTTCAATCTGGTACCCGATTTGTGCGAGGTCGGGTAATAACTCAGTTAACAGTGCGGCATCTGCTTCACCCGGACTCATGGCCACGGGAAACAAACTTTTTTGTGTGGCCATTTGTCGGCCATGTGCCGCCTGGCTGTACTTTTCGTACAAAATTCTCTCATGTGCCAGCTGTTGGTGGATGATTAAAAAACCATCTGCAGTGGTAGCAATGATATAAGTTTGGTGCAATTGCACCATGGGGGTATCGTATATGATCTGAACACCTTTCGCTGCAGGTTGTTCCTGTTGTTTTTCTTTTTCCCACAGGGCTGCAATGGTATCTTTAGTGGTTGATTCTGTAAGCGCCTCTTCTGCAGCAGGGCGATAAAATTCTTTCCAATGCCCCAGGTTAGACGACCCGGTTTTCTCAATGAAGTGGGCTTGATTTTTTTTCGAAAAGGCTTGAAAAAGTGGTGATTGCCCGGTCATTTGTTGCTCTTCGTGTGTTGCGGGCCTTTGAATAGCATCTAATTGTTGTATATCTGGGTTCAGAGAGAAATCAAGCGAGGGGGCAACACTGAACTGCGCCAATGCATGTTTCACAGCAGCTTGTACGAAAGCGTAGATAATTTTTTCGTCTTCAAATTTTATTTCCTGCTTTGTCGGGTGAACATTAATATCTACTTGTGATGGATCGACATCGATGTATAATATGTAGGTAGGATAACTGTCTTTAGATAACAGGTTTTCAAAAGCGGTATTTACAGCGTGGTTTAGGTAAGCACTTTTAATAAAGCGATTATTGACAAAGAAATATTGATCACCCCTGGTTTTTCTTGCAGTTTCAGGTTTGCCAACGTAGCCGCGGATATTCATATAATCTGTATCCTCAGTAACACTTACTAACTTCGATTGATAGGTAGTACCCAGCAGTTGAACAATTCGTTGTCGCGTATTACCGGTCTCAAGATGAAATACTTCTTGTCCGTTACTCTGCATGCTGAATGCAATACCCGGAAAAGCAAGTGCAACACGCATGAATTCATCGATGATGTGTCGCATTTCAACCGCATTGTTTTTCAGAAAGTTTCTGCGGGCGGGCACACTAAAGAACAGATTTTTCATACTGATCTGCGTGCCGGCAGGGCAGGAGCAAGGTTCCTGAAAAACAACTTTACTATGTTCTATTTCCAGGTGGGTTCCTAATTCGTCATCGGCACGGCGCGTTTTGAGTTCAACCTGTGCGACGGCGGCAATGGAAGCCAATGCTTCACCCCTGAAACCCATCGTACTGATGCGAAAAAGGTCATCTATTTGCCTGATTTTACTTGTCGCGTGTCGTTCAAAAGCCATGCGGGCATCTGTCTCACTCATGCCCCGACCGTTATCGATTACCTGAATCAGCGATTTACCAGCGTCAGTAACCACGAGTTGAATGCGGGTAGCACCTGCGTCGGCAGCATTTTCCAGCAGCTCTTTCACGGCGCTGGCCGGGCGTTGAATCACTTCTCCGGCAGCAATCTGGTTGGCAATGTGTTCGGGTAATAATTGTATCAGGTTCTCCACGTCTTCAGCTTAATCAGAAAAGCGTAAAGTTACGAACACCACAGGGGTTTTTTCACCCTTTTTTCGGGTCAATTCAAAACAGCTACCAACAGATTTATCCAGACAAATCAACCATCTCAAGTACCTTTGCCCTGAAAAATAATGCTATGATCCTTGATGCGCATATAAAAAAGCTGGAACGCAGGTTTTTGCCAGCCGATTTCACGGTAACTGACTGGTCTGCCCTTGAGCCATTCTTTGCAGAGTTGGAGATTCGTAAAATTCAGTCGGTAGAAGAATTGGAAGAATGGCTCAGCAACCTGAGTGAGTTGGAATCGGTGGTGAGTGAAGATGCCTGCTGGCGGCAGATTAGAATGACCTGTAACACAGAAGATCCTTCTCTGGAAGCAGCTTTCAATTTTTTCTGTCTTGAAATTCAGCCCCATATACAACCGTATGCCGACCGACTGAACCGAAAACTGAAGGACTGTCCTTTCACGGCAGCGTTGGATCAGGAACTTTATTTCACCTATCTCCGCTCGGTACAGAAAAATATTTCCATTTTCCGCGAAGCCAATGTTCCCTTACAGGCAGAGATGAGTGTAATGCAACAGCAATATGGCGTAATTGCCGGCAAAATGACTGTGGTGGTAAATGATCAGGAGTATACTTTACAACAGGCAGCAGCATTCCTTGAAAGCAGTGACCGTTCGCTGCGCGAATCAGTGTATCGTAAGATACAAGAGAGGCGTTATCAAGACCGGGAGGCCATGGATGAGTTATATTCCAAATTACTCGTAATGCGCCAGCAAGTGGCAGAAAATGCAGGGTTCGCTAATTTTCGGGACTATAAATTCGTTGAACTAGGTCGATTCGATTATTCCAAGGAAGATTGTTTTCAATTCCATGAAGCCGTTCGCTTACATGTGATGCCATTGGTGAATCGTATTTATGAAAAGAAAAAGCAGCAATTAAAAATAGAGGTACTTCGTCCTTGGGACCTAGAGGCAGAGCCAGATGGTATATCACCGCTGCGTCCATTTACCGATGGAAAACAGCTATATGAGAAATCGGTACAATGCTTTGAAAAAGTGCATCCTTATTTTGCAGACTGTCTGCGCCAGATGAATGAATTGCAACATTTTGATCTGGAAAGTAGAAAGGGGAAGGCACCGGGCGGGTATAACTGTCCCTTAGCTGAAAGCGGAGCCCCCTTTATTTTTATGAATGCTGCCGGACAAATGAGTGATGTAACTACCATGTTACATGAAGGTGGTCATGCCATACATTCCTTTCTAACCCATGGCTTGACCTTGCAGGCATTTAAAGAATATCCTATGGAGATTGCCGAAGTGGCCAGCATGGCGATGGAACTCATCAGCATGCAACACTGGGATGTATTCTTCAAAGAAGCTGCTGAATTAAAGCGGGCCAGGGAACACCAGCTGGAGCGCGTGATCACCTTATTCCCCTGGATCGCTATTATTGATAAATTTCAGCATTGGGTATATGAGCATCCTGCGCATACCACTGCCGAAAGAACAGACCGCTGGAATGAAATTCTAAACGAATTCTCCAGTGATGTTATTGATTTTTCCGGGTTGGAACCATATAGGTCGGTCAGCTGGCAGCGGCAGTTGCATTTATTTGAAGTGCCTTTCTATTATATCGAATATGGGATTGCGCAATTGGGTGCTATTGGTATGTGGATGCAATACCAGCAACATCCGGCTGCTGCAGTAGAAAAATATATTCATGCCCTGAGTCTGGGAGGAACCAAAACCCTGCCGGCATTATATGAAGCCGCGGGGTTGCAGTTGGATCTTTCTCCCACGCATATCAAAACCTTGATGGAATTTGTTGCCCACGAGATGGAGCAGCTTTAGTCAAACCAAAGAACAATCAGGCTTTAGGCGGGCGATTATCGTTTCGTTGATTGCCCGGAGGTTGTGGACGATTGGGGCGGGGTCGGTTGGGAGACTGGTTGCCTCTTCCCTTACCTGGCTGTCCGCCAGGTCTTTGTTGCCCGGCGTTGAGATTGGGTCTGCCCTCCGGCCTGTTTTGTTGTTTTTGTCTATCCCGATCGCGTTTGCGCCGTTCATTCTTTTCAAGTGTACGTAGGCTGATTTGCCCGACGAGATCCACAAATGCCGGTTCTGCCTCCCTTGTTTTCCCGGAAGTGATTTCTACTGGTTCCAGTTCGGCCACTTTTTGACCTTCCCGATTCAGTCGTTTAATTTCTTTGACTCTTTGTATGGTAAGCGGAAAGTGTTTGGTGTTATTCGGCAGCACATACCACATCAGATTTTTAAAGATATCTTTCTTGATGAGGTGAGCGGTGCCGCTCTCGGTTTCCAGTGAGTCGGCATAATCCGGGAATTGCTGTAAGGCATCCAGGTAGGTATCCAACTCAAAATTCAGACAACATTTCAGTCGGCCACATTGGCCGCTGAGTTTGGTTTGGTTAATAGAAAGATTTTGATAGCGGGCAGCCGTTGTGTTGACGCTTTTAAAGTCACTGAGCCAGGTACTGCAGCAAAGTTCTCTGCCGCAGCTTCCGATACCACCCACTTTGGCTGCTTCCTGTCGGATACCAATCTGGCGCATCTCCACCTTCAACTTAAAATCATTCGCGTATATCTTTATCAGCTCGCGGAAGTCTACTCTGTCATCGGCCGTATAAAAGAAGGTAGCTTTTTTGCCATCGGCTTGAATTTCTACTTCACTTAATTTCATGGGAACCCTCAACTGTCGCGCTGCGGCTCTGCTTCTTGCAAGCACTTCCCGTTCACGGCCTTTTTGCTGATGATAGCTTTCCAGATCACGTTCGGAACTGCGACGCAGAATTTTTTTCATGTCGGGATTGAACTCGTCAACTGCTTTTTTCTTCAGTTGCAGTCGCACCAGCTCTCCTGTCAGGCTTACTTCCCCTACATCAAATCCCCCCACACCTTCCACTGTAACCAAGTCACCTTTTTCAAACGGATGCAGGGCGGGGTTACGATAATAATCTTTACGGCTACCTTGTTGGAAAGAAATCTCAACCACTTTGCAGCTGCTGTTAGGGTCGTGGAAGGGAAGGTTACGCAGCCAGTCGTGCACATTCAGTCGGTTACAGCCACCTGAACTGCAGCCACCATTACTTTTACAGCCGCTTGGCTGCTGGTGAGAGCCGGTACTACATCCGCCACATCCCATAGGGCAAAAGGTTTGAGCAACAGTTAATACAAAAAACAATAAGTGAGTTGGAAGAAAACAGCATTACCGGCTGTAAATGCAGCTGCTGGGCAGTTGCCTTCCGGTTACAAAACGAAACCGGAACGATATATATTGTTACCTGCCCATTGGCAGGGGCCAATCATGTCAAGGGTAATACAGCACTCATCCTTCTCACGCTTCGGGCTGGCAGCATCGGGATACCCCGGCACTGCCTGCTTATGTCAAAATTACGGATTTATGCTGAATGATGTAAAATAGTTTGATGCTAAGGACCTGGAACAGCATTTTAGCGTTGGCATTGCGCTCAATGTAATAAATGCCTTTTTCCAGTTCATCTACCATGGCTTCCTGCTGGCTGACGGAGCTTATTTTATTGATTCTATTGGCAAAATCGAGCTCCGGCTCAGCCATCGGCACAAGGTCAATACCCATGATGCGGCTGCGGATGCTTAGCTCCAGCAGGTGAATAAAATACCGAAGTAGTTGCTTCTGTTTTTCCCTTCCCATTTTATTCATTTCCTCCGCGAAGGAATGTTGCGCTACCGGCCCGCCTTTTAGACTTGCATTTAGCCATTCCCGCAGCAGCTGGTTCCAGTCATTATCTGCCTGTTGCAAAAGCATCAGGGATTCCCGGTAATTGCCTTCACAAATACCTGCTATTTGGGCAGCTCGTTCCGGATGGGTACCAGTGCGTTCAATGAGTGCTTGTTCAATATCACGGGTATCCAGTGCCGGTACCCGAATCAACTGACAACGGCTCAGAATGGTGGGGAGAATATCGTCTTCACTTTCTGCCACGAGTATAAAGAGGGTATGCGGCGGGGGCTCTTCAATCAGTTTCAATAGTTTATTACCTTCTTTCTTCAGGTATTCGGGCATCCACATCAATAATACCTTGGTTTCACTTTCAAAGCTTTTCAGACTCATTTGGTGATGGATGCGGGTGCACTCTTCAGAAGTGATGTTGCCTTGTTTGTTTTCAGCACCGATACTCTGCAGCCAGTCATAGACATTTCCATAGGGGAAGGTGCTGATGAAATTCCGCCAATCCTGCATGTAGTCATCGCTCACCGGTTTGTCACCAGACTTTTTTGGGATAACTGGAAATGTAAAATGCAGATCGGGGTGCATCAGCTGAGCGGCTCGTTGAAAAGCTGGTTGTGTATGAATCTCTTCCGGCGAAATCCAGCCGCTGTCGCCGGGTAAGGCAGTCTGGTTGCCAAATAGATCGGGAACGATAGGTGCGCTGGTGGGGATTGATACCACATACTGAGCGAAAGCCATTGCCAGCGGCAGAGCACCGCTGCCCTCTTTACCTAAAAACAAAAGTGCGTGACTCAGCCGGCTTTGTTGTACCATGCCGCTAAGTACAGACTTCAGTTCTTTATGTCCGATGACGTCGCTGAACAGCATAAAAAACCTCCGGCCATTTCATTTGCCGGAGGGTAAAAGTAATTGTTTCAGTAAAACAGGGTTAGATGTTTCCCGTTTTTTTATTTAGCAGTTGCCTGTTAACGCAAGTATTGCAGGATATCGTCGCTCATCGGCTTTACTTTACTGGGGAAATAGGCCAGCATTTTTCCGTTTTCATCGAGCAGAAATTTATTGAAATTCCAGGAGATGGAAGCATCCAGTACACCATTCTCTGCTTTGCTGGTCAGCCATTTATATATGGGTGCCATATCACTTCCCTTCACGCTTATTTTGCTGGCCAGCGGGAAGGTTACACCAAAACGTGCTTTACAAAAAGCCCTGATTTCAGTATCAGAACCCGGCTCCTGGCTGCCAAAATTATTCGCGGGGAAGCCTACAATAACGAGTTTGCCTTTAAACTGTTCGTATAATTTTTGCAGGTCTTCATATTGCGCCGTATACCCACATTCCGAGGCTGTGTTAACAACTAATATTTTTTTGCCTTTAAAAGCGGCAAAGTCAATGGTAGAGCCATCGATGGATTTTACTTTGAAACGGTGAATGCTTGAATCAGCAGGCAGGGTAAAAGCAGTTAGAATGGACAAGGTTGCGATTAGTATAAATTGTTTCATAAAAAAGGGTTGTTTTATTGTAACAAGCCGCTGCCAAAAAAGTTCTTACTGTTGCTTTTTAACTGATGAGTGGGGTATAAGCAGCTGTGGCAATACTGATTTGACAGCCTTCAATTTGCAAGAGGGCTTTTCCGCAGGCTTCCAGGGTGGCACCTGTTGTGATCACATCATCTACCAGCAGACAATGACGATTTCTCAGCAAACTGGGATCACGAACGGTAAAAACATTTTGCATATTCAACCAGCGGTTGTCTCTGTTTTGTTTTGTTTGTGTGCTGGTAAATTTTTCACGTAAAATGGCATTTGAGAAAACAGGCTTTTTCCAGCTGCTGCTGATGCCATCAGCAATCAGCTGCGCCTGGTTATAGCCACGAATAAATATTTTTTCCGGATGGAGGGGGAGTGGGATGATACAGTCTACGGTCTCAAATCTTTTTGAAGCAGCCAGCCAGCCGCCCATTTTTATTCCGAGCCAGGTACCTGCTTCTTTTTGATTTCTGTACTTCAGTGCGAATATCAAGTCTTGCATGAGTGAATCTTTTGAGAAAAAGTAGGTTGCACTGCCTGCTTGTAGGTGGAGTCGACCATGAAAAATTTTTTCTACCGGATTGTCTGCCAGTTTTTCAAATCCGGTGGTCGGCAAACTGTATTCACATACTGGACAGATCAGGGCTTGTTCCATCGGGAGGTCGGTCAGACAGCCCAGACAGTAGCGCGGATAAAAAAGATGCAACAGGGCAGAGAGTGGATAGGGGGAAGATAATCGCATCTGCAATCTTCCGAAGCATCGTCGATATATGGGCAGGTACTTTTTACAAGTATTTTCTGCAGTTAGAATAGATGGCGATACAACTCTTCCACGCTGCTGAGTGCAGTTACGCGAATGGAGCCGGGGGAAGAGGTTATTCCTTTTTTATTAAATGCTGAAACGATGATTTCCCGGAAGCCCAGTTTTTCAGCTTCGGCGATTCTTTGTTCAATGCGGTTCACTGCCCGAATTTCCCCATTCAGTCCCACCTCACCTGCCAGACATATATGGGAAGGAACCGGTACATCTTCATAAGAAGAGATCAGAGCACAGATGACTGCCAGATCGATGGAGGGGTCTTCCAGGCGGATGCCGCCGGCGATATTAACGAATACATCTTTCATGCCCAGTTGAAAGCCACCTCTTTTTTCCAATACGGCCAGTAAGAGTTGCAGGCGTCGCAGGTCGAATCCGGTGGCGGTACGTTGTGGTGTACCGTAAACACTGGGTGTTACGAGTGCCTGTACCTCAATTAAGAGTGGGCGCATGCCCTCCATGGTGGCTGCGATGGCACTACCGCTTAGCACGGAGTCGCGCTGGGCGATTAAAATTTCTGAGGGATTCGAAACGATGCGCATGCCTGTGCCTGTCATTTCATAGATGCCGAGTTCTGATGTGCTGCCAAAACGATTCTTCAAGGTGCGTAACATGCGATAGGCATAGTGTCGGTCGCCTTCAAATTGCAAAACTGTATCGACCATGTGCTCTAATATTTTCGGACCGGCGATGCTGCCATCTTTTGTGATGTGTCCGATGAGAAAAACAGGCGTCTGGCTTTCTTTAGCATATCGCTGAAATTCGCCGGCACATTCTCTTATCTGGCTGACGCTGCCGGCTGATGAATCGATGAGCGGTGATTGTAATGTTTGAATGGAATCGACGATAACGATTTCCGGTTGTAATTTTCTTATCTCGCGAAAGATAACAGCGGTATCGGTTTCGGTGAGTAAGAAGAAAGAAGTATTTTCTATTCCCAAACGATCTGCACGCATTTTTATTTGCTGTTCACTTTCTTCTCCGCTGATGTATAATACGCGAAGGTTTTTCATCAATAGACCGTTTTGCAGAAAGAGTGTACTCTTGCCGATACCTGGTTCTCCTGCAACCAGCACGAGACTACCTGGAACAATTCCACCACCTAATACGCGATTTAATTCAGGATCTGTTACAGGAATTCTTTTTGTGTCAGCTGTTGCTACTTCATTCAATGCAACTGACTTATTTATTTTCTTTTCACTGGTTCCATCTCTCCAGGCATCTGTTTTTTTTGTTCCCTTATCGAGTACTTCTTCAGAAAAAGTATTCCATTCATGGCAAGCAGGACACTTACCTAACCACTTGGTACTTTCATAGCCACAGTTGTTGCAAAAAAAAGCTGTTTTTATTTTACTCATAGAGAACAAAGGTAGTGGAAGCGAAGAGGCTGTAAGTGATACAATGCAGTGATGGTGCGGATTTTCAGTCTACTGTTTATAAAAGCAAAAGGGCCAACATTGCTGTTGACCCAATCACTTACTAACCCATTAAATTCAGACACTAAGTTACAATAATGGGTCAGACTCCCAAATAAATTTTACCAGCGGTAGGGGCTAAGGGATTTTATATGTTAAATATAATACATATAACATTATTCCGCTTGGCTCAAGTGTTCTGATGTGAAACTGAGCTGTTTAAGTGGACTGATTTCCACTTAGGAAGGAGGCTAATTAGTCATTAAATTCTAAGATAAATGGTTATGTGTTCAAAAAAATATTTATATAATAGCAAGTCTTTATCTATAAAAAAACAATATGAAAATGATAATAACAATATATATAATAATAATATATTATTCGTAGTAGAATACGATAAATAGTTTAAAATATAATGTTATTGATACGGTGAAGTTTGGCTCTATATTCATACTGTTAATCATAAAGTGCTTAAGCCCGCAAGCAGCAATCTCCTGATAGTATGCCATTATTTAAGGTATTCTATATATTATGAATATATTTATTTAATAGAATTTGCCTTTTTCTGGCTTATTTTTTAAATTTGTGAAAGGCTTGTTAACAAAAAAAGAATAAAAACTCTATATTCGCCATAGAGATTTATGTCGAATTTTTTGTTAGAAGCAACATTAATTAACTATTAATTGTCTGATCTAAGTCTTGAAGTTTTTAACTAAAAAACCAACTACATGAGAAAAAGTATCTTAATGGGTTTGTGTGCATTGCTCTTCGCTTTTAGCGGCATTGCGCAGAACGCCACCGTGACCGGTAAGGTTGTGGATGAGAAGGGAGTTCCGGTTGCAGGAGCTTCTGTATTGGAAAGGGGAACTCAGAATGGAACCAACACAAAAAATGATGGTTCATTCTCCCTCCAGGTAAAATCGGGAGCTACGCTGGTAATATCAGGTGTAGGATTCGAAAGTCGCCAATTAGCGGCTTCTTCCGGTAACCTGATGATTCAGCTTACGCCGGATGTAAAATCACTGAATGAAGTGGTTGTAACCGGTTTCGGTTCCCAAATTAAAAAAGAAGTAACTGGAAACATCGCCCGCGTGAAAGGCAAGGACATCGAGTTCATGCCTACTCCTTCAGTGGATGCTGCTTTGCAAGGTAAAGCTGCGGGTGTTTATGTGAACAGCCAAAGTGGTAAACTCGGACAAGCAGTAAGTGTGCGTGTTCGTGGTAGTTCTTCTATCTCTGCAGGTAGCGAACCCCTGTATGTTGTTGATGGGGTGCCCATCACAACCGGTAGCCAGAGCAGCTATGGTGGTGCTACGAACCCATTGGTGGATCTGAACCCCAATGATATTGAATCCATCGAAGTATTGAAAGATGCTTCTGCCGGTGCCATCTTCGGTTCCCGGGCTGCCAATGGTGTGGTGTTGATCACTACTAAAAAAGGCAAGGGTGGAAAGACCAATGTATCATTGAATGTTCAAACCGGTAATGCACAGTCCAGCCGCCGTGTACCTTTCCTGAATTCTGAGCAGTATGCAGAATTGTTGCTGGAAGGCGCTAAATATATTGATGATTTCTATGGAACTCCTTTGACCGATCCTTTCAGTGAGACGCAATATGTAAAAGATTGGATGGACTACTTTAGTTATGGTCAATGGACCACTGATCCTAAGAAGACTTATGAGTGGCAGGATGTTGTTTTCCAGAAAGGTCAATATCGCCAGGTAGATCTGCAGATGAGCGGCGGTAACGATAAAACCAAGTTCTTCATTTCCGGACAGTACCTGGATCAGGGTGGTATCATCATAGGTAACAACCTTGAGCGCATGACTGCTCGTATGAATGTCGACCACAAAGCAAACGACTGGCTGACTATTGGCTTGACGACCAATTTTGCCCGTTCTTTGAACAAGCGTTTGCCTGATGACAACGCATTCTCTAATCCGCTACAGAGTGTAGCGTTGATGCCGATGACTCCAAATATCATTCCTGCCGGCCAACCCGGTGCTGGATTACCTGCAGGTACGCCTCCCGGCGACCCGAACATCCCCATGTATTATAACCCGCAGATTTCTATTGACTATGGTCGATTTACAGCCGAGTCATTCAGAAATTTTAGTACAGGTTATGCCAACATTAAATTGTTGCCGGGCTTGACTTTCCAGTCAGAGTTTGGTATGGATATCATGTCTCAGCAAGAAGAAGGATACTTCCAGTCACAAACTGTAAGAAACCAGACCCGTGCTGTACGTGGTGTTGGATCTAACAGAGCTGTATTCATTACCAACTACAATACCAATAACTACCTCAACTATACGAAGGCCATTGGTAAAAGTGATATCAATGCAACGTTGGGTATGCAATACCAGCAGTCTAGAAACAGTACTAATTTTGTAGAAGGTCTGGACTTCCCCTCTGATTCTTATCAGCGTATCGCCAGCGCAGCTACCATCTCTGGTGGTAGTTCTTCTCAAACAGATTTTCGTTTCTTGTCATACTTCCTGCGTACAAACTATAAGTATGCGGACAAATATCTGGTATCACTCAGCGGACGTATCGATGGTTCTTCCCGCTTCGGTGCCAACAATCGCTATGGTTTCTTCCCCGCCATTTCGGCCGGATGGATTCTTTCCAACGAGAAATTCCTTAGCAATTTCACTCCACTCAGCTTCCTGAAATTCCGTGCTAGCTATGGTATCGTAGGTAACGCTGAAATCGGAAACTTCCCTCAATTGGCATTGTTAACTGGTGGTGCCGGATATGCTGGTATCGGTGGTCAGGAGCCTTCTCAGATTGGAAACCCAGACCTGAAGTGGGAAACCACCCGTCAATTTGATATCGGTTTTGATTTCGGTTTCCTCAACAACCGCATTAACGGTGAAATCGACTACTACAATAAACAAACGGAAGACCTGCTGTTGCGTACAAACATTCCTTCAACTACCGGATTCAATTCCGTGGTGCGCAACCTTGGTTCTCTGCAGAACAGCGGTATCGAGTTTGTTTTGAATACCCAAAACCTGGTTGGAGACTTGAAATGGAATACTTCATTGAACGTAGCTTTCAACAGGAATAGAGTAACTAATATTAGCGGTCAAATCATCGAAGGTGGTATTGGACGTCTGCCCAATCGTGCTATGGAAGGACAACCTCTGGGAGTATTCTGGGGCGTTGAATATGCCGGAGTTAATCCTGCCAACGGAGATGCTCAATTCTTCCGCAACCTGAAGAATGCAGATGGTTCCATTGATCGTAGTATCCTGAGCAATTCACAGTTCAACCAGGCACAAAGAGTTGCATTGGGTGATCCTAATCCGGATGTGATTGCGGGTGTAACCAACAGCTTCAGCTACAAAGGCTTCGACCTCTCTTTCCAGTTTAATGGCGTATTTGGAAATCAGGTAAGTGTTTATGGTATGGGTCAGTACTCAATGGCCAACATGATTTACGAAGACAACCAGACTGCTGATCAGATGAACCGCTGGAGAAAGCCGGGTGACATTACTAATGTACCTCAGGCGCGCTACTATTTTGGTAATGGTAACCAACCCAGCAGCCGTTTCATCGTTGATGGTTCTTTCGTACGTCTGCGTACCGTTAACTTTGGATACAACCTGCCTTCCAAGATTGTTAAGAAAGCCAAATTGGAAAGAGTTAGACTCTATGTTTCAGCTTTGAACTTGCTGACCTTCACCAACAACTATCCGTTGTGGGATCCAGAGGTGAATGCTGACTCATTTGACTCAAACATTGCTAAGGGTAATGACTTCTATACACCCCCGCAACCCAAAACAATTTTGTTTGGTATCAATGTTGGTTTCTAATCATATCACGAACAACCTAATATGAATTTTATGAAAAATAAATTTTTTACAATCTCACTGGTAGCCGCTCTGATGCTGTCGATTACAGCCTGCGAAAAGCGCCTAGATATTGTACCGTTACAAAGTCTGCCACCCGAGCAGGGTTTGAAGACCGAGAGCGACCTGGGTGGTATGCTTATCGGAAGCTACAATGGATTACAAAGTACATCCTCTTATGGGGGTGATATTCAATTGATGGCTGACCTCTGGGCCAATCGAGCTTACCTGCGTTTTCGCGGTTCGTTTGCCAATTTACTAGAGATAGCCAGCATCACCACTGTCAGCAATGTTATCTTAAAAGATAACGCATCGGCTGCTTCTCTTTGGAGCAATGCATACAGAACCATCAATACATGTAACTTGGTATTGGCCAATCTGAACCTGGTTACTTCATCAACAGCTAAAAAAGACAGGATTGAAGCAGAAGCATTGTTCATTCGCGGGTCGCTGTATTTCGAGTTGGCCCGTCTCTATGGTAAAACATGGGGCGATGGAGATAATTCCACCAATCTGGCAGTTCCACTTATTTTAACACCCACACCTTCTCAGGTAAGTGGTTTAAAGGATGAGAACTATCCAGCCCGGGCAACTGTAGCTGCTGTTTATGGACGTGCTATTACTGATTTGCAGCGTGCTGCTACCCTTTTACCTACTACTAACCTCCATTATGCTACTAAGGCGGCTGCATGGGCTCAGTTGTCAAGAATCGCCCTGATGCAGGGAGATTATGCCACTGCCCGTGATATGGCCAACAATGCCATTATAGATTTTGAAGGAAGAGGAATCGGTCTGCAAGCCAATTTCCGTGATCTCTATTATAACTACATCAACTTTGGTGGTGTGGCTCCGCGCGAATACGTATTCTATATGCGCGTTACTACCCAGGATGGTACTAATGGTCTGAATACTTACTATGGTCAGACAATCGGAAGCATCCCCGGAACTGCCGGTCGTGGTGATTTGGATGTTCAGACGGCATGGGTAAACCGCCACAGTGCAACCGATGTTCGTCGTTCCTTCTTTCTAGTTACCAATCGCCGTCTAACACAGAAGCATGTCGATCGTTTCGGTCACGTGCCTGTGATTCGTCTGGCTGAAATGTACCTCACCCGTGCTGAAGCCAATTTCAGACTGGGAACAACTGTCGGGGCTACACCTGCGGCTGATATCAAGCGTATCCGTGATCGCGTTGCATTACCTGAAATTCCTGCTGCTTCACTCACTTTGGCAAATATCTTGCTGGAGCGCGACTTGGAGCTGGCATTCGAAGGTCACTACCTGCATGATCGTAAGCGTTTGCGCGAACCAATGCCTGGTTCTAGCTTTACCAATGGACCAGCCTGGAACAGTCCACGTCTGGTTATGCCCATTCCACAGCGTGAAATGGACGTGAACAAGAACCTGGTACAGAACGAAGGATATTAATACTATTCATCTTCCTAACGATAAACCCCTTGCAAATGCAAGGGGTTTTTTTATGCAGGTATGTCGCAATAGCGACCAATAGACATTTGCAGTTATGGCAAAACTAAACGCATACTAAATAGCAGCGTCTGATAGATGTAGCATTCGATTACATGTAATAACTATAACGAAAACGGTCCGAATCAGAATTTAATCTCTTCCTCTTGTTCGTTGATGAAGCGATATTCTACCAAATGATGCACTGTATTAGACTTCGCTTTCAGCTTGATGCCATATTTTTTTCTCCAACGTCGGATAATGGATGTAAAAATGCCCTTGGTTAAATAGGCATATACGATGGGGTGCACCGACAGGATCAACTGCTTGTGTCCATGGGTAGATAAGTAGGCAAGCTTCTTTTCTATTTCATCTTCCAGCAATAGGGTTGACATGATTTTACCTGTGCCACTGCAGACAGGACAATTCTCTGAGGTATTGATGTTCACTTCAGGCCGCATCCGTTGACGCGTAATCTGGCACAAACCAAATTTTGAGATAGGTAATACCGAGTGTTTAGCACGGTCGGTTTTCATGAATGCCTCCATGGCTTCCTGCACCTTTCGCTTGTTGTCGGGTAATTTCATGTCTATGAAATCTACCACGATGATGCCGCCAATGTCACGCAAACGTAACTGGCGTGCAATCTCTTCAGCCGCTTCCAGGTTCGTTTGCAACGCATTTTCCTCCTGGTTGCTGCTCACACTTTTGTAGCCACTGTTTACATCAATCACATGGAGCGCTTCGGTGTGTTCGATAATCACATAAGCACCGCTGGGCAGGTTCACCGTTTTTCCAAAAGAAGACTTCACTTGCTTGGTTACCCCAAACTGATCAAAGATGGGAATACCATTTTGATAAAAGCTAACGATATCTGCTTTATCTGGAGCAATCCGCTGAATATATTGTTGTGTCTCGGTAAATAATGCTTTGTCATTCACGACCACCCGGTTGAAATCGGCATTTAACAGATCACGGAGTATGCTCGTGGTCTTATTCTCCTCGCTCATGATGCGGATTGGCGGGGTGGCATTGCGCAGGTTCTCCTGTATGGTTTTCCAGGTTTCTGTAAGACTGAGTAGGTCTTGGTGTAACTCAGCAGTCGTTTTTCCCTCGGCGGCCGTTCTGACAATTACGCCGAAATTCTTAGGTCGGATCGACTCCACGATCTTGTGCAGGCGTTTTCTTTCGTCTGATGAATGTATTTTTTTTGAAACGGCTACAATCTCGTTAAAGGGCGTCATCACCACAAATCGTCCTGGCAATGAAATTTCACAGCTTAATCTCGGTCCCTTGGCAGCAATGGGTTCTTTCAGTATTTGTACCAAAACAGGCGGCTTACCGTTCAGTACCTCATTGATTTTGCCGGTTTTTACAATTTCAGGCTCGAAAGTAAATTTACTGAAATCAAATCGCTGGCCGGTAGGTTGCGTTCGCGCTTGCTGGGTAAATTTCAGCAGTGAGCGAATGTACGGGCTTAGGTCTGAGTAATGCAGGAACGCATCTTTCTCATAGCCTACGTCAACGAAGGCGGCATTAAGTCCGGGCGTTAATTTCTTTACTTTTCCGAGGTACAGATCACCCACAGCAAAGTTGGCGTCTGTTTTTTCGCTGTGTAGTTCAACCAGCTTTTTATTTTCGAGAAAAGCGATTTCTACGCCGGTAGGCGCAGCATTGATAATAAGTTCTTTGTTCAAGTGTAGTTACATTTAGTGCAACTCACAAGTCCGTCAGCCATGGTAAACAAGGTCACTTTACGAATACACTATCCCCGCAGGGAGACAATCAGTAAAAGGTAGCAGAAGATGATCTACTGCGGAACTGCAATTGGGGTCAGACAATAGCAAGGATAGAGCGAAGAAGGAAAAATTATTTATTCTTCTTCTTATGACGATTCTTCCTCAAGCGTTTTTTGCGCTTATGCGTAGCAATTTTATGACGCTTTCTTTTTTTACCACAAGGCATACAGTGAGTATTTTTTTATGAATAAATTGTTTTAATCATTTGAGCTGACTGATCCGTTTATCCAGATCTTCTCTTATCTCAGGTCTTTTGATTCGTTTTTTCAGTTCGCCGTACCACTTCACTGCCTGCTGTTTGTCACCTTTCAGTTCATAACATTCAGCCAGTTGAAAGGCGGCTTCCAGGTTATCCGGCTCTTTGCTGACAATTAGCAATAAACGTTCTATTGCTTTATCATACTGTCCGCTTTTCCGACCGCCCAACGCCAGCACCATTTGTGCATACATGTTGTCGGGCTGCTTCTCAGCAATCTCTCTGATGGGTAAAATGCCCTCCATCGGGTTGTCGGAGAGTTGGCCAAAAATATAACAGGCACCTCTTCCGATTCGGTTGGAATCATTTTTAGGGTTGATTATCAACGCCTTGTCAAAAAGATCTTTGGCATTTTCTGCCAGCCAATGCTGCCGTTCCGTTTCCTCTTGCGCACTCATCATTTCATTTAGGAACAGCCGGGCGGCAAAGGTGAGGCTTTTTTCAGAATTTTCCAACTTAGCAGCCTCTCCATTATAAAATGCATACAGCAGGTAATTATCGGCAGAATCGGCCCAGAACCGCGATAGCTGATGCAATACATGAAGCTTTTCCTCAGTGGGCAAAGATCTATCTAATTGATTTTCAATATTTTGAAGATATTGCAGGCGGGAGGGACTGAGCTGACTTCTGGAGACGGTGAGTAATTCATTGGTCTGTTGTGCAGCATGACCAGAGTCATTAACAGCTGCAGAGGAAGGCTGATTAATGTTCGGAAGATGTGTTTTTCCGAAAAAGAAGAGACCTAATAATAAAACGAGGGCGACTGCTACAAGCGACAGCTGGGGTTTATTCACTTTTTTTTACTGCAAAGTTAACCCGGCTTGTGCTTTGATTTTACTTCGCTCACAAATTCTTTCGCGGGCTTGAAAGCAGGGATATAGTGCTCCGGTATTTCAACAGCAACATTTTTCTTAATGTTCCTGCCTACTTTAGCAGCACGTTTCTTGGTAATAAAACTGCCAAAACCACGTATATAAATATTCTGTCCCCGTGATAGACTATCTTTTACTTCTTTGAACATGGTCTCTAAAGTAACCAAAACATCCACTTTGGGTATGCCAGTTTTATCTGAAATTTGATTGATCAAATCTGACTTTCTCATATATTAATATTTATGACAATGCTTATAAACATAAATTAAGTTAAAATTTTTCAAACCAACAAGTAAAGATGAAATATTCTTTTTATAGGTTACAATATCCCTTTCACCCGTTCATCACCAGATTTGAACCCAAATAGATTAAATAACATTAATATGTTTGACCGTTCCGGCAAAAAATCTGCCACCACGAAACGCTGCCCTCAGCCTTCCAATGGTGATTATTTTGTCAAGCGGCTGCTTCTTTGGCATTCCCGGGATAACCATCGCCCCATGCCCTGGAAGGGCATAAGTGACCCGTATAAGATCTGGCTCAGCGAAATCATTCTCCAGCAAACCAGGGTAGCCCAGGGTTGGAACTATTACCTACGAATACTGGCCGCCTATCCAACTATACAAGACATGGCAGCCGCCAATGATACAGACGTATATAAATTGTGGGAGGGACTCGGATACTACACACGTTGTCGCAATTTGCTGAAAACGGCCCGGCTGGTGGTAAGCATACATGGTGGAAAATTTCCCGCTTCGTATGACGCCCTGCTGGCTTTACCCGGTATCGGGCCCTATACGGCTGCTGCGATT
>Ga0208853_1000125_pt1 | contig 22126 bp, 23 predicted proteins | sample LakMenEpi03Oct11_FD_150667 | JGI IMG/M metagenome (GOLD analysis project Ga0208853, IMG submission 150667) | Freshwater microbial communities from Lake Mendota, WI - 03OCT2011 deep hole epilimnion (SPAdes) | ecosystem: Environmental > Aquatic > Freshwater > Lake > Epilimnion/Euphotic zone ... | reverse complement strand
CTGAAGGCCAGAATAGAGGGATGGCAACCACTGAGATTCGACTCGTTCGCAGTCGCAAACTCCGTTTGGCCAGCACCCCTCTCGCTATTTTCGTCATCGTTGCTCTCGTCGTTGCCATGTCGGTTTTTCCTGTGCGTTCGTATATCAATCAGCGCAATCTCATCGCGCAAAAAGAAATTGAATTTGCACAATTCGAAGATGTCATTGAAAGCCTGCAAGATCAGGTGACCTACTTGAAAACAGAGGCTGGTTTACAAGACGCCATTCGCACCCAACTTGGCTACCTTCGCTTCGATGAGCGCCGCCTCCCAATGATGGATTTGCCCGCGCTTTCTACGACTCTTCCCGAGCGCTGGCCGTACACCATTGTTTCCACCATGTTGTTGGTGCGCAGTCTTGAATCTGCGAAAAAGGCCGCCCAGGGCGAAATTTCCCTGCAGCCGTTTACCCCCTAACCTGTCTCGAGACGAATTGATAGGAGATTTTGTGGCTGGAAGCATTCTCGGTAACCGCGTACTTCGCAAAGAGGATCCAAAGTTTCTCACCACCGGCGGTGTGTATGTAGACGATCTCAACAGTGAGCCACTACTTGTTGGCGCGCTGCATGCAACCTTTGTTCGCTCTACCGTTGCTCACGCCAACATCTCAAGCATCGATGTTGCTGATGCACTTGAATCACCTGGCGTTGTTGCTATCTACACCGCAGCAGATTTAGATCTTCAACCAGTGTCGGCCACCTTCAACCCAATGGCCAAGCGCACATTGCTTGCAAGTAACAAAGTTCGCTACGTCGGCGAGCCTGTTGCAGTTGTCCTCACCAAGCTTGCAAACCAAGGTGAAGATGCAGCGGAAAAAGTAATCGTTGACTACGACGCTCTTGAAGTATTGATCGACATTGAACAAGCAATGACCAGCACCACCCTTGTTTACGAAGAGTGCGGCAGCAACGTGGTATTTGACAGCACCGCAATTGGCATGCCCGACAACACAGGCGACGCAATGTTTGCAGACTGTGAAGTTGTGGTGAAGGGTCGCTATGTCAACCAGCGAGTTGCGCCATGTCCACTAGAGGTTCGCGCATCTGCTGCAGCTTGGGACAACGACGGTCGACTTATTCAGTGGATGTCTACGCAACATGCACAAGGCGCTCGAGACACCATCCAAGCCGCTAACGGTCTCGATGCCGAAAAAATTCGCGTGATTACACCAGACGTTGGTGGTGGCTTTGGTGCAAAGATCGCCGCCTACCCCGAAGAACTCGTTCTTGGTGCGGTAGCAAAGAAAGCAGGCATACCTGTTCGCTGGCTTGAGACCCGTAGCGAATCGATGACCGCACTCGGCCACGGCCGTGCGCAAATTCAGTACGTCACCATTGGTGGAACCAAAGCAGGAAAAGTAACGGCGTACCAAATGCACGTGTTGCAAGACTCCGGTGCATGGGTTGACATTGGAGCGATTCTTGCCCCATTCATGACCCGCCCAATGGCTTCAGGCGTGTACGACATTCCAAAGATCGAAGTTCGCACTACTTCTGTTGCCACCAACACCACCCCAGTGGTTGCATACCGTGGAGCAGGCCGACCAGAAGCAACCGCGGCAATTGAACGCGCCATGGACATGTTCGCCGCTGAAATTGGAAAAGATGCTGCAGAAGTACGCCGTATCAACCTCATTCCAAAGTTCCTCGAGCCACATGCAACATCAATCGGTCAAACATATGACGTTGGCGATTACGAGGAATCGTTGAATCGCGTTCTTGCAGCAGCCGACTACACCAAACTTCGCGCAGAACAAGCGGCACGTCGCGCAAGTGGCAGCGTGAAGCAACTGGGCATCGGCGTCAGCGTGTATGTCGAAATCACTGCTGGAAATAGCTCTGGAGAATCGGCGAAGATCGAAGTCACACAAGATGGTCGTGCAGTGGTGTTCACCGGAACTTCTCCTCACGGACAAGGCCATGTCACGTCATGGGCCATGATCGCGTCCGACACCACAGGAATTCCGATGGACAAGATTGACGTGGTGTGGGGCGATACCGACCTCGTGCCAAAGGGCGGCGGAACCATGGGTTCGCGTTCATTGCAGCAAGGTGGTGTTGCCGTGCACGTTGCAGCAGGCGAATTGGTAGAGCAAGCTCGCAAGCATGCAGCCCGTTTGCTTGAAGCCAACGAAGAAGACGTGGTGTTCGACAAAGAGTCTGCTTCATTTCATGTAACGGGTACTCCAGCAGTTGCAAAGTCGTGGGCAGATTTGTCCATTGCGTTGGCAAAAGACGGCGGACTCATTCAGGAAACCGACTATGTCTCACAAGGCGCAACGTTCCCATTTGGTGCTCACGTCTCGGTCGTAGAAGTCGACACCGAAACTGGTCAAGTGAAACTGCTGCGTCACGTGGCATGTGATGACGCGGGCAAAGTATTGAACCCGTTGCTGCTTGAAGGACAGATTCACGGCGGCATTGCCCAAGGCGCAGCACAAGCGCTTCTCGAAGAAGTGCGCTACGACAGTGACGGCAACCCAATCACGTCAAACTTTGCCGACTACGCATTCATTTCTGCAGCAGAGTTGCCAAGCTTTGAAGTCATTCACATGGAAACGCCAACACCGCGCAACCCGCTTGGCGCAAAAGGCATCGGTGAATCGGGAACGATTGGATCCACCCCAGCAGTGCAATCTGCCGTCGTCGATGCGCTCGCGCATTTGGGTATCCGTCACATAGACATGCCTGCTACACCAGAGCGTGTGTGGACTGCCATTTCACAACAGCGCTGAGTTCCTCCAACTACCTTCACCACACCATCGATTATCTATGGTGTGGGTATGACAGAACCCTCAGCAATGGCGCCAATTGTCGCCGAAAACCTGGTGCGACATTTTGGTGATGTTGAGGCGGTAAACGGAATCAACTTGCAGGTCAACGCAGGTGAAATCTTCGGTTTTCTGGGGCCAAACGGTGCAGGAAAAAGCACCGTGGTGCGCATGCTGACCACACTGCTTCGCCCAACTTCAGGCAAGGCATTCGTTGCCGGATTTGATGTTGCTAAGCATCCAAACGAAGTGCGTCAGCGCATTGGTGTTGCGCTTCAAGATGCAGCCATTGACCCGTTAATGACGGGCGTCGAATTGTTGCGCTTGCAGGCCGTGTTGTACGCGATTCCAAAGTCAAAGATGAAGTCACGAGCCGATGAACTCCTGGAGCGTGTTGGTCTGACTGCTGCGGCAGATCGTCGCGTTGGCACGTACTCGGGTGGCATGCGTCGTCGCCTCGACTTAGCACTGTCGCTCATTCATCAACCAACGGTGTTGTTCCTTGACGAGCCAACAACCGGGCTCGACCCAATGAGTCGAGTTTCGCTGTGGGAAGAAGTGCGCCGATTGAACAACGAGGGCACCACAGTGATGTTGACCACGCAATATTTGGAAGAGGCCGATCAACTTGCCGACCGCATTGCAATCATCGACAAGGGCGTCATTGTGCGTGAAGGAAAGCCACAAGAATTGAAGGCCGGCGTTGGGTTTCCAACTTTGGTAATCAATGTTTCGCGCGATCAACACGAACTCGCTAAGTCAATCCTCATGGGTTTTGGAGATCTTCGACCAACCGCTGAAGGAACATTGGGTGTTGGGCTTCGTGGTGGCGCCGAAGCCGTTACCGATGTGGTGCGCAAACTTGATGAGTCTTCAATTCGCGTGCAACATCTTGAACTCAACGAACCAAGCCTCGATGACGTTTTTGCCGAAGCAACTGGGCATCGTCTTGAGGGCGCTCAACAATGAGCACTGCTCTCTCGCTGCGACAAACGCAAGCACTCACGGCACGTTCAACCAAAGCGTTGTTGCGTCAGCCGGCATTGGTTGCACCAAGCATCTTCTTCCCCATCTTCTTTGCATTTCTTGGGGCTTCATCATTTGGCAAGACAACGAACATTCCAGGCTTTCCTCAAGTTGAATCCTTTCTGCAGTTTTCACTTGCGTCAACCGTTGTACAAGGAGTGCTCTTTGGTTCGGTTACTGGTGCTGCAGCACTGGCAACCGATATTGAGAACGGTTTTTTTGATCGATTGCTCCTTTCGCCAAGTACGCGGAGCGGCATTCTGATTGGTCGACTCGCTGGCAGCGCAATTTTCGGCGCGGCACAGTCACTCATTTTCATCTTGCTGTTGCTGCCATTTAATGCTCCTGTTAAATCAGGAATCGTTGGCATTGTTGCACTGTCAATCTCTGGCGGAATTGTGGCTCTGGCCATCGGCGCAATCATGTCGTCTGTTGCCATTCGCACAGGCTCGGCAGAAGCGGTGCAAGGTGCATTTCCTTTGCTCTTCGTATTGTTGTTCTTTTCGAGTGCGTTCTTTCCCCGCGAATTAATGACAGGCGCCTACAAGCGAATCGCCGATATCAACCCCATTTCACATCTAGTTGAAGGCATGCGCACATTGGTGCTTGAAGGTTTCGATCTGCAGGCACTAGCCAAAACATTGTTTATCCCCTCGGCTATTTGTGTTGTCGCAGTTGCCCTGGCACTTACCCAACTACGTCGCAGGATCAACGCCGAGTGAGCACCATCCGCAGTTCGCAAGCACTCATGATGCGTGGCTTCCGCACCATCGTGCGTCTTCCTTCGGCATTCTTCCCTTCACTCGCAATGCCGGTGTTCACAATGATCGCCTTTTCGGGAACGTACTTTGCCATCACCAAACTTTCGGGCTTCCCTACCGATCGCTCCACTAACTGGTTCATGCCACTTGGCATTTGCTTTGGTGCGGCATTCAGCGGAATTGGACTTGGGTTCGCCACCATTCGCGATATTGAAACTGGTTTCTATGACCGACTTCGCATGTCGCCAGTTTCGCGTCGCGCATTAATTGTTGGACCGTTGTTTACTGCGTGGACACGAGTTGGCATGTTGTGTGCATTTGTTATTCCCATTGGTTTGTTGCTCGGAGCACGGTTCACGAGTGGCCCACTTGGCGTGCTCGCACTCGTTGTTGCCGCACTTGGTGTCTCCACCGTTTCGGTTGGCTGGGGCCTTGGACTTGCATTCCGTTTTGGCGACATGCGCGCTGCAGCGATCATGCAATTGACCATGTTTGTGGTGATGTATCTCTCAACAGCACAGATGCCCCTACCGCTTCTTGAAGGCTGGCTACACGCCGTGGCGCGGTTTAACCCAATGACCAATATCTTGCGTCTGGCTCGTCAGGGCTTGGTGTCGCAGTCAAATGTTGACTACTTATCGTGGGCAAACACGTGGGGCGGCCTAGTTGCAATTGTCGCCATGTCTGCTTTGACATTGACTTTTGCTCGTCGAGGACTCAACAAGCTGGACCGATAAATCGCCACTAGACACGGAGGCCCCGAATAGGGCATGATGAGTCTCGGGGCGCCTGTATTTCGGATGGAATCTGGGCTGAGTTACGGAGGGGGATCTGATGAAGGTCAGTATCAAAGTCAACGGCGTGCAAACAGAGCATGATGTTGAACCACGAACCTTGCTTGTTCATTACATTCGCGAGATTGCGAATCTGACGGGAACAAATATTGGTTGTGATACATCAAGTTGTGGAGCGTGCACGATTCATCTAGATGGTGAAGCGGTGAAGAGTTGCACCATTCTTGCTGCACAAGCAGATGGTTGTTCAATCACCACCATTGAAGGTTTAAGCAAAGATGGCGTAATGCATCCAATGCAACAAGCGTTCATGGAAAACCATGGACTGCAATGCGGTTACTGCACACCTGGAATGGTGATGGCAGCAATTGGATTGCTGAATGAAAACCCCCACCCAACCGAGGACGATGTGCGCCTTGGTCTTGAAGGCAACCTGTGCAGATGCACGGGTTACCACAACATTGTGAAGTCGGTGTTAGCAGCAGCAAAGTAAAGGGGAACGTCATGACTATGACAGACAATCGTCCAAATACGGTGATCGGCACTCGCCTTCTTCGCCGTGAAGATCCGGCCCTCCTCACTGGTGAAGGAAAATTCACCAATGACCTGAGCATTCCAGGCGCGTTGCACTTAGCGGTCAAACGTTCCGAGCATGCGCACGCTCGTATCGTCAAAATCGATGTCACTCTTGCAGCGGCATTGCCTGGCGTTGTTGCCGTGTACACAGGCGCAGACCTTGAATCGTTGTGGGCGGCACCAATGCCTTGCGCATGGCCAGTCACGCCAGACATGAAAAACCCGGTCCACTACCCGCTTGCTGTGAGCAAGGTTCATTACGTTGGCGATGGAGTAGCTGCAGTTCTCGCTACGAGTGAAACCATATCTCGCGACGCACTTGACCTTATTGATGTCACATACGAAGTGCTTCCTGCGGTTGTCGACTTGGATGAAGCACTCAGTGACAAGGTGATTTTGCACGAAGAGCTCGGAACAAACTCCAGCTATACCTGGCCGTTACTCGTTGAGTCAACGCCTGGCTGTGTTGAAGAAGCATTCAAGAACGCGGCGTACACAGTTAAAGAGCGTTACGTTCAACAGCGCCTGATTCCAATGGCTATGGAACCACGCGCGATTGCTGCCGTTCCTCAACCATTTGGTGGCGATGTCACCATGTATTCCTCTACCCAGGTTCCACACATTCTCAAAGTGATGGCTGCACTCACGCTCGGTATCCCAGAACATCAACTGCGCATCGTTGCACCAAGTGTTGGTGGAGGTTTTGGTTCAAAGCTCGACGTGTATGCAGAAGAACTCTTGTGTTTGGCACTCTCCCGCAAGCACAATGTGCCAGTTCGTTGGGTTGAAGAGCGTAGCGAGAACGCCCACGCAACGATCCACGGACGCGGACAGATACAACATGTTGAACTTGCCGCAGACAGTGATGGCAAGCTGACCGCTGTTCGATTCCGCATTATTGCTGACATGGGCGCGTACTTGCAGTTGGTCACCCCCGGAGTGCCATTGCTTGGAGCGTTCTTGTATGCAGGTGTGTATAACCTGCCGCAGGCATATGACTTCAGTTGCACGGGTGTGTTCACATCGCTCACACCAACCGATGCATACCGTGGCGCAGGCCGACCAGAGGCAACATATGCCATTGAATGTGGCATGGATGCACTGGCTCGCGAAATGAAAATTGATCCATATGAATTGCGCAAGCGCAACTTCATTCAAAAGGAACAATTCCCGTACACGGCTTTCAGCGGATTGACCTACGACTCTGGAGACCATGCGCTAGCGGCTGAAAAAGCTACACAAATGGCTGACTACACAGGCATTCGCAAACAGCAGGTCACGCAAAACGTTCCTGGTGCTGCGAAGCGAATCGGTATCGGAATGGCTTCGTACTTTGAGATGTGCGGACTTGCGCCATCACGCGTTCTTGCCTCGTTGAACTACGGTGCTGGCGGGTGGGAAGCCGCAACGGTGCGCGTTCTTCCAACAGCAAAGGTGCAGGTGGTTACCGGGACTTCACCACATGGTCAAGGCCACGAAACCTCATGGGCAATGATCGCTTCAGAAAAATTGGGAATCCCAGTTGAAGACATTGACGTGTTGCATAGCGACACCGCAATTGCACCACTTGGCATGGACACCTATGGCTCGCGTTCACTTCCCGTTGGCGGTGTTGCAATTGCCGGAGCGTGTGACAAGGTAATTGAAAAGGCGCGTCTGATCGCTGCTCATCAACTTGAGTGCGCTGCAGATGACCTTGAGTTTGCAAATGGTTTATTCAGCGTGAAGGGTTCACCTGATCGTTCCTTGCCAATGGCAGCACTCGCCTTTGCTGCGTTCACCGCCCATAATCTTCCAGACGGTCTTGAACCAAACCTTGAAGCCCAGTACACGTACGACCCACCAAACTTTTCGTGGCCTTTTGGTACCCATGTTTGCATCGTCGAAGTAGATGTCGAGACAGGCAAAGTTCAGGTACTGAAGTACGTGGCAATCGACGACTGTGGAAATCAGATCAATCCACTCATCGTTGAAGGTCAGGTTCATGGCGGAGTGATCCAGGGTCTTGCACAAGCGCTTTTTGAAGAAGCGGTATACGACGAAGATGGAAACCTGAAGACCACAACGCTTGCCGAGTACCTCGTACCAGCAGCAAGCGACGTACCTTCCATCACTACTGGCCACACCATTACACCTTCACCTACCAATCAACTTGGAGTGAAGGGCATTGGTGAAGCAGGAACCATTGGTGCAGCACCAGCAGTAATCAACGCAATTATTGATGCGCTCTCCGGCCTTGGGGTAACAAGCATGGCAATGCCTGCTTCACCACAAACCGTTTGGCGCACCATTCAATCGGCAAAGAAGTAAGGGGAACCACAGTGATACCAGCAGCATTTGATTTCAAACGTGCATCATCGGCAGCCGAGGCCATTTCACTTATCGGTGAATACGGCGATGAAGCAAAGTTCCTTGCCGGCGGACACAGCCTTATTCCGTTGATGAAACTTCGTTTGGCCCAGCCAACGATGCTCATTGACATCGGTCGCATCACCGACTTGTCATACATCAAAGATGGTGGAGACCACATTGCCATTGGCGCCCTTACACGCCACATGGATGTAGAGAAGTCCGACTTGCTAAAAAAGCATGTTCCACTGCTCGCTCACGCAGCGGGCCATGTTGGTGATGCTCAAGTTCGCCATCGCGGAACTATTGGTGGCTCACTCGCCCACGCCGACTCAGCAAGCGACCTTCCGGCGACAACTCTTGCACTTGGTGCAACCTATGTTGCCCAAGGACCAAAAGGTCAGAGACAGATTGCAGCCAAAGATTTCTACAAAGGCTTCCTTGAGAGCGCACTTGCCCCAGACGAAATGCTCGTAGAAATTCGCGTTCCAAAAACAACAGGTGGTTGGAGCTTTCAGAAGTTCAATCGTCGTGCACAGGACTGGGCAATTGTTGGTGTCGCCGCATGGAAAAACGGAAAAGACTCTGGCGTTGCACTCGTCAACATGGGCTCAACACCAATTCTGGCAACCAGCGTGAGCGCAGCGCTTGCAAGCGGCGCGTCAATTGACGAAGCTGCAGAACTAGCCGCAGCTGAAGCAGAACCACAGAGTGACTTGAACGCATCGAGCGATTACCGCGCGCACCTGGCCAAAGTGCTGGTACGGCGAGCACTTGAAGAATCAACTAAATAACACTCGCACCCGACGCATTTCAATTGGCCTGTATGTGGCCATTTTTTTGTGGTCTGCGCAACACTTTGGTGTACCCGTCGACCGCGTTGCAGTCACGCTGTGGATTCTTGGCGCATTCGTCTTTGCCAATGTAGGTAAACCACTTCGCGAACAACGCAACATGTTGCGCGACTGGTCGGTGTTTGCAGCCATGTTGTTTGCATACGAATACAGCCGCGGTCTTGCCGACCAATTGGGAGTACCTGTTCAAAAAACCTTGGTGCGCAACATTGACCGCGTTATGTTTTTTGGCGCTGACCCAAGCGTGTGGTTGCAAGAACGCCTCAACATTTCCTCAGATCTTGCGTGGTACGAATACCCTCTCGCCGTCACGTACATGACGCACTTCATCCTGCCTATGGGCACTGCCGTGTTGCTGTGGTGGGTCAGCCGCGAACAATGGGTGCGCTACGTGCGCCGACTCAGCATCTTGTTCTTCCTGGCCGTTGCAACGTATGTGGTGCTTCCCGTTGCCCCTCCATGGATGATTGCCAAAGAAGGCCTCATTGGGCCAATTAAGCGCATTACCGCGCGCGGTTGGAGCGATATGGGTCTGCATACGGTTTCAAAGTTGTTCGAACGTGGTTCGGCAATTGCAAACCCTGTTGCAGCAATGCCATCACTTCACGCTGCATGCGCGTTGCTCGTGGTGGTGTTCTTCTGGAACAAGATGCGCGTCTGGATGAAGCCAATTGCGCTCGTTCTTCCCGCAGCTATGGCTTTCTGTTTGGTGTACTTCGGCGAACACTATGTTGCCGACATCATTTTCGGTTTTGCCTACGTGTGGCTTGCCTGTGTGTTGTCAACCCGCTGGGAAGACAAACACGTGTATAAAGCTAGAAAGTAATTTGCGCGGCAGCACGTGACGCAACGTACGGCGCAAAGTACTTCACTCGAACTTCATTGTGTAGTGCATTTTGGTCATACTCTTGCCAACCCGCTACGTCGTCGAACTCGGCAACAATGAGGTAATCAGCATTCGCATGCAAGCTGACTCCTAAATCGGCTCCACAGCGATAACTGCGCACCGAAGGAATGGTTTTCGCCATATCGAGTAGAGCCTTGTTCACGACTTCTGCATAGTTTTCTGGAACAGATTCGTTCCACGTCAGCGCAACAACATGTTGAAGCATTAGATCAACCCCGGGTACGAGCCACCATCAACTTGCAAGTGAGTGCCGGTGACAAATTTGGCTTGCTCACTGCACAGAAACGCAACAACGCTTCCGAAATCTTTCGGGTCGCCAACAACGCCTGCAGGTATTCCTTCTGCAGCGCCTTCCATCGACCCATACAACTGCTTGATGCGATCAGTGGCATGAGTGCCGGGCTGCACCGTGTTTACGGTGATGCCCTTTGATGCAACTTCAGTGGCAACGGTTTTCAAAAATGCAGTAAGTCCCGCGCGGGCCGTGCTGGACAAAATGAGATTCGCAAACGGCTGACGAACTGCTGTGCTGGTAATTGCCACAATGCGACCCCAACCGCGCTCTTGCATGCGTGGAATGACTTCCTTGCACATGGCAACAGTTGCCAACATGCTGCGTTCAATTGCTGCTGGGTACAAATCGAGATCGGTTGATGCAAAATTTCCTGCAGGTGGACCGCCACCGTTAGCAATCACGATGTCAATGTCGCCAAGAATTGATTTCGCTTCACGAATAAACGCAAGTGCGCCTTCTGTCGTGGAAACATCTCCAACAATTCCCACACATCCATTACCGATCTTCTTCGCTGCATCGGCAACGCGATCTGCGTCGCGACTGCAAATAACGACGCGCACCCCCTCGTTTGCAAGTGCTTGAGCACTGGCAAAACCCAGCCCGGCCGAGGCCGCCGCTACTGCTGCCGTACGTTGCGAAATACCAAGATCCATGCGGGAAACAATACTTGCCGCACTGCTATTGTTGTCCCTGTTAGGTGGTGAGAAACCCATGGGTGGGTATCAACAAGACGAGCGTTTTTTAGACGCGATTGCGGACGCCGATTCGTTTCCGTATTGGTTTGACGATGCGGACGAACCAGATTCGAACCCCATGCTGGTGCACGCTGAAACGTGCGACCTGTGCATTGTGGGTGGCGGCTACACCGGGCTGTGGACTGCGATATTGGCCAAGGAGCGCGATCCTGACCGAGACGTAGTGCTTATTGAAGCTCACGAAATTGGTTCTGCAGCAAGCGGTCGCAATGGCGGCTTTATGGACTCCAGCCTCACGCATGGCATTGCCAACGCACAGCAACGCTTCCCCGACGAAGTTGGCTTACTTGAAGACTTGGGACTCGAGAACCTCAACGAAATTGAAGCGGCAATCAAGCGCTACAACATTGACTGCGATTTTGAACGCAATGGCGTGATTGAAATTGCAAGCACGCGACATTCAGCAACGTACCTAGATGAGTTGAAAGACGACTACGACCAGTTGCGCGAGATTGGCCACAAAGTGGAGTGGCTCGATGAAGCTGCTGTGCGCAAAGAAGTTGCATCGCCAATTTTTACTGGCGGCATGTGGTGCAAAGACACTGCAGCACTTGTCGACCCTGCGCGACTCGCATGGGGTTTGAAGCGCGCCGCCGAACAACTTGGCGTGCGCATTTACGAAGACACAAAAGCAGTTGGTCTTGACTATTCGCCGGGCGGCATTGTTGTGGAAACTCCGCTTTCCAAAGTGCATGCGAAACGCGTTGCGCTTGCAACAAATGCATTCAAGCCACTACTTCGTCGTATGCACAACTACATTGCTCCCGTGTACGACTACTGCTTAACCACCGAGCCGCTCACTCCGCAACAACTAGAAAGCATTGGCTGGAAGAATCGTCAGGGTCTCTCCGACATTTCAAACCAGTTCCATTACTACCGACTCACCGCAGATAACAGAATTTTGTGGGGTGGATACGACGCGGTGTATTTCTTCGGTGGAAAAGTTAACGCCGAACTTGAATCGCGTCCAGAAACGTGGGCAAAACTTTCGCAACACTTCTTTGAAACGTTCCCCCAACTAGAAGGCGTTCGCTTCTCACATGTTTGGGGCGGTGCCATCGATACGTGCAGCCGCTACAGCGTGTTTTGGGGACAAGCCATGCGCGATCGCGTTGCCTATGCAATTGGATACACCGGTTTGGGTGTTGCCAGTTCTCGATTTGGCGCCGAGGTCATGCTCGACATGATTGATGGTCGCAAAACTCCTGCAACGCAAACGAAGTTCGTGCGCAGTAAACCCTTGCCATTCCCTCCAGAACCATTCCGATTCATTGGCATTCAGACCACTCGTTGGGCACTGAACCGCGAAGACAAGTCGGGAAAGCGCAACCTCTGGCTCCGCAGCCTGGACCGTCTGGGTCTTGGCTTCGATTCATAAAGCCAATAGCCCTAACCTGAACGCATGGCGCAAGCAGGATTCACCTCGGTAGAGCAAGTTCGAGCGGCACTCGCCGATCAGAACTACTTGGCCGAAGAAGGCCTGGCCACTGCCGTGTACTTGGCACTCACGTTGAAGCGACCGTTGCTACTTGAAGGCGAAGCGGGCGTTGGCAAAACCGAACTTGCCAAAGTGATTGCAGCCATGACTGGTGGAGAACTTATTCGCTTGCAGTGCTACGAAGGAATTGATGCTGCTCAAGCCGTTTACGACTGGGATTACTCGCGACAGTTGTTGCACCTACGTGCTGCTGAAGCAAGCGGAGAAGCAACGAACAAGAAGACCAATGAATTGGAAAGCGAGTTGTACAACGAGCGCTTCCTCATTAAGCGCGCGCTCCTTCGCGCCATTGACCAGCGCGACACGCCTGCTGTGTTGTTGATTGACGAAATTGATCGTGCAGACGACGAGTTCGAGGCTTATTTGCTGGAAATTCTTTCCGACTTCCAAGTGACTGTTCCCGAATTGGGAACGTTCAAGGCCGCTACTCCTCCAATTGTGATCCTCACATCAAACCGCACGCGCGACGTACACGATGCGTTGAAGCGCCGCTGCTTGTACCACTGGGTTGATCACCCAAGTTTCGATCGCGAAGTGGCAATTGTTCGCTTGCGTGTTCCACAAATTGCCGAATCACTTGCCAAGCAAGTTGCAGCAGCAGTCGAGCAAATGCGTTCACTCAATTTGTACAAGCCACCTGGAGTTGCCGAAACTATCGACTGGGCAACCGCACTCGCCCAACTTGGCGCTCGTGAACTAAATGAGGCCGTTGTTTCAGCAACGCTCGGAACAGTGTTGAAATACCGCGAAGATCACGACCGCGTGCGCGAGCAAGGCATTGCCCAAATCGTTGCTCAGGCGTTTGATCGCGGTCTGCTGCACGGATAATTCATGACCACCGCAATTGCCTCTTCCCCAGAAGAAATGGCAGTGTCATTCGCGCGAGTTCTGCGCGGAGTCGGTTTACAAGTACCTCTTGATTCGGTGCTGACGTTCGTCAATGCACTCGATGTGGTCTCCCTTGAATCACGCAGCGACGTGTTCTGGGCAGGCCGCAGCACATTGGTGCGCAGACCAGAAGACCACCAACTCTTCGACCGCGCGTTTGCCGTGTTTTGGGAACACCGCACAAGCGGTGAAGCAGCCGAAGAAATGCCACCACAAAAAGTTTCTCTGCTTATTGACGATGAAACTGAAAGCGATCCGAATGCCGGTGAATACGACTCAAACCCTGCAATTCACTTGCGGTTTTCTGCATCTGAAGCATTGCGTAAAAAAGACTTCGCCCAATACGACGACGACGAGCTCGCAGAGGCACAACGCCTGATGCAAGCACTGCGCTTCGCGGGCCCACCTCGCCGTTCGCTTCGTTTAACTACGGCAAAGCGAAACGGATCACGTCACGATTTACGACGTACGGTTCGCGCATCAATTAGCAACGGTGGCGAGCCGATGCAGTTGCATTGGAAACAACCGAGCGACCGCTTGCGCCGCATTGTGGTGTTGCTCGACATTTCAGGAAGCATGGAACCATACGCGCGCGCATTGCTTCGGTTTATGCATGCAGCGGTTGCCGGCAGACAACGAGTTGAAGCCTTCGCATTCAGTACGCGACTCACACGACTGACGAAGGAGCTGCGTAGCCGCGACCCAGACAAAGCAATTCAGCGCGCAGCCGAACAAGTTCCCGACTGGAGCGGCGGAACTCGCCTTGGAGAAAGCCTGCGCAAGTTCAACGACACGTGGGGCGTTCGCGGGATGGCACGAGGCGCAATTGTGATTGTGTTGTCAGATGGTTGGGACAGAGGCAACCCCGAGCTGTTGGGCGAACAAATGAAACGCCTACAACGTGTATCGCACAGACTCATTTGGGTAAACCCGCTCAAAGTCACGCCAGGCTATGCGCCACTTGCCAAAGGTATGGCTGCTGCTCTGCCCTACATTGACGAATTCGTTGAAGGTCACTCACTCGAAGCCATGGAACGCCTCACTCGCGTCATTTCTGCCGATTGACTGGAACTATGCGCGAACTGCTGAACGACCTCGACCGCTGGAAAGTACAGGGCAAACAGATTGCTCTTGCGCGCGTGGTCGACATTGAGGGTTCTGGGCCACGCGACCCAGGTGCTGCAATGGCCGTTAACGAAGATGGCGAAGTAATCGGTTCGGTCAGTGGTGGTTGCGTTGAAGGCGCAGTGGTTGCAGAGGCACTTGCAATCTTGAATGGCGACAAGCAACCAAAACTGGTGAAGTTTGGTTATTCAGATGACGAAGCATTTGCAGTTGGGCTTACCTGCGGCGGAATCATTCACCTGTTCATTCAGCCGCTCACCTGGTAGTTGAACATGTCGCTGTATCAACTGTTTTCAGAGCGCACTCGCGCGAACAAGCCAGTTGCTCTTGCAACAGTCATTGATGGCCCAAACATTGGCGCAATGTTGCTGGTTACCCCGGAGAATGAAGCACAAGGAACCCTTGGCAATGCGGAACTCGACAGAGTGGTTGCACGCGACACGCAAGGCGAACTTGAAGCTGGCAGAACCAGCGTTCGCCATTACGGGCCACAAGGTCAAACCACTCCAGAAGATTTAGTAAACACTCCAACGGTTCGCGTGTTCATTGACGCGTTCTCTCCTCCACCAATCATGGTGATTTTCGGTGCAGTGGATTTCACTTCCGCTCTCGCCCGCGTTGCCAAGGTGCTGGGCTATCACGTGTTGGTATGTGACGCACGCGAAGTGTTTGCCACAAAACGCCGCTTCCCTATGGCCGACGAAGTGCTGGTTACGTGGCCGGCTCCGCTATTTGCTGAACGCGGAGCACAACTTACGCAACGCGATGCGGTGTGCATTTTGACGCATGACCCCAAGTTTGATGTTCCTGCAGTTGTTGGCGCACTTGCGACAAATGTTGGATACATCGGAGTAATGGGTAGTCGTAAAACTCATGCGAAACGCGTCGAGCGATTGGTTGAAGCAGGAGTCACCGACGAGCAGTTGTTACGACTGATGTCGCCAATTGGACTCGACATCGGCGCACGCACACCTGAGGAAACTGCAATTTCTATTTGTGGAGAAATCATTGCACGACGCACTGGTCGTGGCGCACCGTCACTTCGCGATGGTGACGGACCAATTCACAAGTAACTATTACGCAGTTGGATCTGCGAAACGAGTCCAACCGAGAATTCGCGAATCCATATTGTGCAATTCAACACTGCGACCTGTTCGGCCTGCTTGCAAAATTGCACCGTCAACTCCGAGATACATCGACACATGCCCAGGTCGCCACATGATGTCGCCTGCCTGGGCATTCTTAAATGTCACGCGACGCGAATTTGCATACTGAAAATTTGATCCGCGAGGCAATACAAACCCAGCACTCGACCAGGAAAACTGCACAAAGCCGGAGCAGTCAAATGCACCCGATTCTGCAGCTGCGTTTTCTTTATACGGAACTCCAATTTGAGTAAGTCCAGCCATGAGTGCACGTTGGTGGGCAACGTCGGCGGCTCGCCATGCGCGTCGCAACTCATTCACATCAACGCCTAAGAAGTTGCCAACATCAACAGCGAGTTTGTCTGAAAGGTCGAGGAACAGGTCGTACGCGTCACGGTCGCGCTTGTCGGCATAGGCATCCACTGCCTGTTGTGCCTGAACAGCGCCTTTGCGAATGATTGCTTCCTGGGCTGGGCCCATGGGAATTGCCTGGGCGCCAGGTGAACTGACTGCCCACAGGCTGAGGGATACGAGCAGACCAGCTATGAGTTTGGTGGTGCGTGACATTGTGGCTCCTTGGTAGGCGAACCAACCGGGGGGCGGTTGGTTCGGATGTGGGGGCAGTACTTGCGAGGGGACTCGCTATATGTCAACTGTGTAACAGTCTATGTCACGGAACTGTAATATTTGGGTCATACAGGGTTTCGAGAGGGTCGGCATCACCAAAGCCTGTAAATATGGGGTCATGACCGCTCCAACAAGTAAAAACCCGCCTGTCGGTGTGGTGTTGTTGGCCGCTGGAGGGGGTTCGCGGTTCGGCGGGTCGCACCACAAACTGCTCACTTCGGTAGCGGGCAAAACCGTCTTCGAATGGGCTCTCCAGAGCGCGCTAGCGGCCAATATTGGGCCAGTCGCTGTCGTATGGGGGTCGGTCGAATTGCCTCGCCTTGAAGCCTCTGAAGCGGTCACCTACTTGCACAACGAGGAGTGGGCTACCGGAATGGCTAGCTCTGTTCAGCGTGCATTGCAGTGGGCAAATGAGCGCGGATTGCAATCGGTAGTCATCGGTCTTGGCGATCAGCCATGTATTCCTCCGTCGGCGTGGACTGCAGTTGCCAACTCCACTTCCCCACTTGCCGTAGCAACATATGCAGGCGTGCGTGCAAACCCTGTGAAACTCCACGCAGAATTTTTTGCACTCGTTCCAAAAACCGGAGATGAAGGTGCGCGTTCATTGCTCCGCAGTCAACCCGAACTAGTTACTGAAGTACCCTGTATTGGCTCGGGAATCGATGTTGATCATGTTGAAGACATCGAACGCGTAGCAAAAATCATTCACGAAAGTCGAGGCAAGTAACCATGGATCTCAACCACGAATTCACTGTCAATGTTCCTGTCGCTGAAGCATGGGTGATCCTCACCGACTTAGAGCGCATTGCGCCGTGTCTCCCTGGCGCCCAGCTCACCGAAATTGAAGGCGACACGTACCGCGGTCAAGTGAAGATCAAGGTTGGCCCAATTCTCGCGCAGTTCAAAGGACAAGCAAGTTTTGTGTCGCGCGATGATGTGGCGCATAAAGCAACCCTCAAGGGCGAAGGTCGCGACACCACTGGCAAGGGCAATGCTTCAGCAATGATCACCGCCGAACTCACATCAGTTACACCAACATCAACAAAGTGCACCGTGCACACCGACCTGTCTATCTCAGGAAAAGTTGCGCAGTTCGGTCGTGGTGCACTAGCCGATGTGAGCGACAAGTTGCTTGCACAGTTTTCCGAAAATTTGAATCAACTCATTTCTGCAGCACCTGCGCCAAGTGCGCCCGTTGTTGCTGAAACAACACCTGCAGCAAGTGAGCAACCAGCCATTCGCAAGATTGATGGTCCAGAAGTTGCGCCACTCAATTTGCTCGACACCGCAGGATCCACCATTGCAAAGCGAGCAATTCCCGCCCTTATCGGTATTGCCGTGTTGGTAGTTGTACTTGTCAAACTCTTCTAACGCACCAAGCGCAGAAGACATCGCGCGAATCACCGAGTTGCTCGGTCGGGTTCCGCAAGGCAAGTTTGAAGTTGTCGTTCGCGCATTAGACGGCGACCCGGTGGTGTTGCGCAATCAGCCTTTACTTCCCGATGGAACACCAATGCCAACGCTGTATTGGTTATGTGGTGCGCGCGAAAACGTACTGATTGGTCGCCTTGAGGCAACGGGTGCGGTAAACCAAGTTGAAGCAGAACTCGATGCTGCACTCATCGCTGCAGCGCACGATCGTTATGCAGCAGAACGCGATGCGCTCATTCCTGCAGACCACACTGGCCCGCGCCCGTTTGGCGGAGTAGCCGGTACGCGCATTGGCGTGAAATGTTTGCATGCACATTTTGGTTGGTGGCTTGCAGGTGGCGACGACCCTGTTGGCGATTGGGTTGCCGAAAAACTGAGCCTCAGTCGAAGTGCATACATTCGAGCAACCGCGCAACCGGTTGCCGCAATCGACATTGGCACCAACTCCACCAACTTGCTTATTGCCGATGCGCAAGGAAATGACATCATGCGCGAAGTGCACGTAACTGGACTGGGCCGTGGCGTTGTGCACAACAACATGCTGAACGAAGACGCGATTGCACGAACCATTGCTCGGCTGCAGCACTATGCAACGCTCATCAAGCAACATGAAGTTGGAGCCATTCGCGTCACCGCCACCGAAGCATGTCGTCGCGCAACAAACGCAGCAGTGTTTCTGGATCAAGCCGAAGCAGTACTCGGAACTCGCCCGCTCATCATCGCGGGAACCGAAGAAGGCCGACTCGCCTATTCGGGCGCTCTGTCACACCTACCTGCTCACGAGGGCATCACACTCGTTATCGACATTGGTGGTGGCAGTACCGAAATCATGATCGGCGAAAAATCGCTGCAACACACCGTCAGTTTTCCTGTTGGCACGGTGGTGCTTACCGAAAGCCACTTGCTCCACGACCCACCTCGCCCAGAAGAACTCACCAACGCCATTGGTCTAGTCACCGACTTCATGGACGACCTCATTCGCGACCACCCAGAAGTGCTGAGTGCCTCACGCGTCGTTGGCGTTGCCGGCAGCATCGTCACCATTGCTGCGGTGGAAATTGGGCTGCAAGAATTTGACGCAACCGCACTGCATGGCGCGCGCATGACGCGCGAAAATGTTGAGGAAGTGTTTCGAACACTTGCCACCGAAACGATTGCTGACCGTAAGTTCAACCCTGGCCTACCCGCCGATCGCGCCGACGTCATTGTGGGCGGATGCTGCGTGTTGGTAGGAGTTATGCGCAAGTTGCGAATTCCTGAAATCATGGTGTCGGTGAATAACTTGCTCGACGGATTAGTGCGCGACGAATTGAAACTTTCATGAGTGGCTACTCGCGTCCCATTGGCCACCCTTCGGGAATCATTTCCTCCAACGGCCCACTTCGCCTGTTCGGTCGTCGCATCATGTTGCGCCCGCTTGTGGCCACCGATTTCGAAGCATGGAGCGAGGTTCGCTTACGCAATGGCGAATGGCTCACCAAGTGGGAACCAATGCCACTCATTACTTCTCCCGACCCAGCAACAAGCCGTGATGCCTTCACCAACCGCTGTGCTGCGCGCGACAGAGAACGACTGGCAGGAAATGCATATTGCCTCGGCCTATTCGTGAACAACGAGTTTGCAGGCGAAGTAAACCTAAATGGTGTTGTGCGTGGCGCAATGCAATGCGGCACCATCGGTTACTGGATAGACGAAGCAAAAGCTGGCAACAGCTACATGTCTGAAGCGGTGTTGGTGCTGTCCAAGTTTGCTTTCGACGAACTTCGCTTACACCGCATTGAAGTGTGCATCATTCCGCGCAACTCATCTAGCCATCGCGTAGTCGAAAAACTTGCACTGCGGCATGAAGGCATCGCCGAGCGGTTCCTTGAAATAAATGGCATTTGGGAAGACCACGTTCGCTACGGATTCACCATTGAAGAGTGGCAAACACGCCGCGACGAACTCTGCGCAGCCTGGCTATAAATTGCTACGCAACGTCGCGTAGTCGCTCTATCTCCAACGCACGTTGTTTACGAACAACTTTGCGCCTCTTCCATTGTTTTGTTTTCCAGTGCTTGAACTGTTGGCGACGCGATTGCTCACGACCAATCTCTGCATCGTGGTGATGCATCCCCTTCCAAGCGACTCCTGGTTCATTCACATCTTCGGGTTCAACACCATGGCTCACCATGTTTGCCACCAAGTGCAATTCTGAATTCACTCGATGACGTTCATTGTGGGCGTGTGCCCGAAGTTCCACCTTGGGTGGAAACACCGTTGTCCGGTGATCGTGACGCTTGCTCATTGCTTCCCCCGCCTTCTGTGCTCTTAACACTGACGAAATCCACTAGCTAGGTCTTACTGTTGCCAACATACACCTCGTGGCGCACGTGGCAAGTCACTCCCTGACTGGAGGCGGGATGCCCTATTTCTTGCTGATCTTGGCCTGTAACGCAGCGAGGCGCTCGGCAAACCATGGCTGGCGAGTGCTCCACAACTGCGGGGTAAGTTCGCGGGCCACTGCTTCGGGGTGTGTAACCACGTCGGCCATAGCTGCAATGGTCTTCTTTGTTTCAATGACCAATTCGCGAGGCGCACTGGCAGCACGCTTTGCCAATTCATGCGCAGTTGCAAGCAACTTGTCGTCGTCTACACACTTGTATGCAAGGCCAATGCGTTCTGCTTCTGCCCCATCGTAAATCTCTCCGAATAACACAGCAGCAGAAGCAACTTGTGGTCCAACAATGCGGCGCAACATCCAGGTGTGTCCGCCACCGGGGTGAATACCCAGTTGCAAAAAGCGTGTGTCAAACTTTGCGCGTCGCGCTGCAATGCGCACATCGCAACCGAGTGCAAGATTCATTCCTGCACCAACCGCTGCACCATTTACCGCGGCAATCGTTGGCAACGGGCTGCGAGCAATGCGCAAGAAACCTTCGTAAATAACACCAAGTGATTCGCCATCGGCCTCAGCCAAGTTGCCCAAGTTGGCGCCAGCACAAAATGCCGGTGCAGTGCCGGTAACTACAAGTGCGCCAATTGCAGGGTCATTTTCAATGCGGTCCATTGCTGCAACAATTTCGGCCACCATCGGCGCGGTCATCGTGTTGCGCTCATCTGGGTTATTCAACGTAATGGTGGCAACACCGTCAGCAATTTCAAGGAGGACCAAAGACATGGCACAAGGTTAGCGAGTACCCTAAATACGCATGCTCGACCACGTGTTTACCGATGCAATTGGCGCACTTCGCGACGCATTCAGCAACGCCTACCTTGAACGCCAGGCATTCGAAGAACACTTCCAGTCCGACATCTTGCTTGGTGACTTAGTGTGGGAAACCACCTACGGCCTGCCAGGCGAAGGCTTACCGCCTCGCGTTGTTGCACACATCACGCTGAACTGGCCAAGTTGGAGCCAGGCCACATACAGGCAGTGGTACATCGAAGAAGCAATTGACCAGCAGCCGGCAATTGAAATTGAAGTGGTATTCCGTATTCAGCGCTTGGCCGAACAGCCAGTGCCTTCAATTGTTGACAGCATTGCCGCACCACATAGCCCTTCAATAGGCGCCGAACAATTAGAGCGCGACAACATCACCATTGAAATCAGTCACCCAACACATGGCGAACGAACTGCCGACTTCGCGCTTGAAATTACCTACGAAGGCCAATACGAACTTGCAGAAGAAACCCTCATTGATGGTGCGAGCAAAGTACTGGACGAACACTTTGGCGTGCTCGGCGCATGGGTTGCTTCAACATTGGTGAAGCTTGGCGACCTAAAACTTGCGTTTGTTCCAGCCGACGAAAACTAGTTAGCGGTTGCGTTCGGCAACTGCGTGTACTTCAATGCCGCCGCGCGGGTGCTGCGTAAGTTGCACTTTCACCCAGTGAGGCTTCACGGTGACCATGACTTCGTTGGCGATTTCAGCAGCTAATGCTTCGGCAAACACCGCCATGTTGCGGAAGCGCCAGAGGTACAGCTTCAACGACTTTGACTCGATACAGGACTTGTCGGGGCTGTATTCGATAACCACAGTCGCAATATCTGGCTGAGCGGTTACTGGGCAAATAGATGACACTTCGTCGCTGGTGAAACGAACGAGCGTGACATCTGCAGGTGCTGGAAACACTTCAACATGATCAATCGGAGTGCGGACCGTTGTACCTAAAACCGTGAGGTTGTCGTGATCGTTGCTAGCCATAACTACGAGCGTAGATGTTCTGGAATGAGTGTGCTGAGTTGCACAAGTGGTCGCGGACCAACGTGCGTGATTACTTCTGAAGCCGACATAGACCCGA
>Ga0208853_1000123_pt1 | contig 22173 bp, 25 predicted proteins | sample LakMenEpi03Oct11_FD_150667 | JGI IMG/M metagenome (GOLD analysis project Ga0208853, IMG submission 150667) | Freshwater microbial communities from Lake Mendota, WI - 03OCT2011 deep hole epilimnion (SPAdes) | ecosystem: Environmental > Aquatic > Freshwater > Lake > Epilimnion/Euphotic zone ... | reverse complement strand
TCATTCTATTCCGAAACTACGGGACATTTATCCGCTATTCACTACAATCGGGGCTAAGTAGTAATTGCCTTATGAAAAGTTATCGTTTAAAAACATCTCTAAACTGATATAGCAACCTTTCCAATAATCTCAAATCTTCGGTAACAATATCAGCAGATCCAGTCATTTCTTGTTGGAAAACAATTTGTTTTTTATAAGATGTTTTTAATCCATTTGGCAATGAAACATCAATCAATAAATTACCATCTTTATCAGGAGTAAGAGAAATCGCTTTTATAGTGCCCGTTACTATACCAAATTCTCTATCTGGATAATTAGCCAATCTAATATTTACTGTCTGCCCAATTTTTATTTTACCTGAGTTTTGTGCTTGAGCTTTTACTTTACCTATATATCCGCTTTCATTTGTTGGAATTACTGCAAATACATTATCTCCAGCATTTACGGTTTGATTTGCTGCCCAAAGTTGTAAATAAGATACTTTACCATCAATTGAAGAACGCAGAACATAATTCAACTCCCAATCTTTTATCGCTTTTTTCAATTGATAAAAAGATTGAATGACATTGCGTTCTAAGTTTACATTTTCTTTATTTTCGTTTATTTGAGTGGTTTTACTGTTTTTTTTGAGCTCGTTTAAAGAAGATTTTAAACTAGAAATAGAACTTAAAATTCCTTTGTAATTCTTTTGAGATTGTAGATAAATCAATCGTTGTTTTTCTATTTCTTGAGTTGCAATAATTCCTTTTTTATACAAAGTTTCATAACGGTCTAAATCAATTTTTTGGAGTGCTAATTCACTTTGATTAATGTCTTTTTGTGACTCTAATAAATTTAATCGTTCCTGTAGTTGTATGGTTTCATAATTTTGAGCAGTTCCTTCAACTTTGTATGGTTGCAGTTTTGTATTCAAATCATCTGCGATACTTTCTTTTTGAAAAAGGGCAAATAAACTTTCTATTTCTCCCAATTGAGACGACTTTAATTTCTCAAAAGGAAATTTATTTTTGTCAATATTGATAGTATCTACAATACTTTTCAATAAAAAAACATCATTATAATTTGCCGAATTCTCAATAACGGCAAGTGGTGTATTTTTTAGAATAGTTGCTCTATCGTTTACTAATATAACTTCAATTTTCCCCGTTACTTTTGCAACTAATTTCTCGGGTGGAATAGTAGTTGTAATTACAATTGGAGTACTAATTACATCAGGATATTTAACCAACCACGAAACAAAAAACAGAGATACTAAGATTAATAAAACCACAACTGAACCCCAACGAATCATCCAATGTGGTACTCGTGTCAGGATTTCTTGTACTTCTTCGCTACGTAACTCTATCGCTTTTGAACTGGGCATTAGGTTTTAAATATTTTTTTTACTGCAAATTTCAAATCAGGGAAAGTTGGACTTTGCAATTTGCTATCCTCAATCAAAGGTTTTATGCCAATGTATTTTTCATTTTGCAAAACATAGATGGCTATTGTTTTTTCGGATGGGTTGACAATCCAATATTCCAACACTTTGTTTTCTTCATATAAATCATATTTGATGTCCATTTCTTTTTTGGAATTTCCAGGCGATAAAATCTCGATAATCAAATCGGGCGCACCAATACATCCTTTTTCATCAATTTTGTTTCTATCGCAAATCACACACAAATCGGGCTGAATAACTGTAGTTATATGATTATCAGCTGTGCTTTCTTTATAATTAATTAATCGAACATCGAATGGAGCTGCAAACACTTTACAAGATTTATTTTTAAAAAAATTATAAAGTATTCCAGATATTTCAAAAGAAATATTCTGGTGAAAACTACTTGGCGCAGGACTCATCTTTAAAATTTTACCTTTTATCAATTCTACACGCTCTTTAAACTGCCAGAGTAAATAATCGGCGTAGGTATAACTTCCTTTTAAATCCAGTTGTTTTATGTTGGTGATTATTGTTCCCATCTCAATACTATTTAAAATTAGTACAAATTTACAAATTAATCAATAGCAAAACTTAATGTCAATATCAATGTCAATGTCAATGTCAATGACAATATCAATATCAAAAATCTCCCGATAGCTATCGGGACTTCAATCAAAAATCCTATGTCCCCAACTGCAACTGATTTCGTACCAACTCATAATAACTTCCTTTTAAATCTACCAATTCTTTATGACTCCCAATTTCCACAATTTTACCTTTTTCCAGCACTACAATTTGGTCCGCATTCATAACCGTACTCAATCGGTGTGCAATTACCACAACGGTTTTGTTTTTGAAGAAAATATCCAATTTTTGCATTATCTCTTTTTCATTATTAGCATCAAGCGAACTTGTTGCCTCATCAAAAAACAACATTTCCGGGTTTTTATAAACCGCTCTAGCTATTAACAAACGTTGTTTTTGTCCCGTACTCATCCCAACGCCTTCCATGCCTATTTTGGTATTATAACCTAACGGATACTCTTGAATAAAAGCATTAATATTTGCCACATCAGCCGCATAAACCAACCGCTCTTTATCAATAATGTCAACCCCAATAGCAATATTATTAGCAATGGTGTCATTAAAGATATAGCCCTCTTGCATCACAGTTCCCAAATGACTTCTCCATGCTTTTTGTGAAATATATTCAAGCCCAATCCCCAACCCTGCCTTCCCCAAAGGGGAAGGAGCCAAAACTGGATTATTGTGATGGTATATTTTATCCACTATTTCTGCCGCCTCGTCTCCCTCTCCTTTGGAGAGGGTTGGGGTGAGGTTTATCCCTCCACTATTGGGTTCATAAAATTTCAACAATAATTTCATTAAAGTAGTTTTCCCGCTACCGCTTGTCCCAACAATGGCGGTCACTTTATGAGCAGGAATTGTGAGGTTTAAGTTTTCTAATACCATGGCATCCGAGCCGATGTATCTAAACGACAAATCTTTTATGACAATATCGCAATTTTCGGGTATATCATGGGCTTGATTTGTAGCTTGCTGGATTTCATCTTCTTTTTCGTGAATTTCAGATAATCGTGCCATGGATATTTTGGCATCTTGCGCTTCGCGAATAAAATTGATAAGTTGCAAAATAGGTCCGTTCAAACTGCCAACAATACTGCTAATAGCCATCATCATTCCCAAGGTAATTTGACCATCTATAACCAACTTAGCCGAAAGGAAAATAATAATAATGTTTTTTAACTCGTTTATAAAATTAGAGCCAATGGTTTGGGTTTGTTCTAAGACCAATCCTTTCATCGAAACCTTGAACAATCGTGCTTGAATAAATTCCCAACCCCAGCGTTTTTGTTTCTCGGCATTGTGGAGTTTTATTTCTTGCATCCCGTTAATGAGTTCTATGACTTTGCTTTGCTCTTGCGACACTTCGGAGAAACGCTTGTAATCGAGTGCGGCTCTTCGTTTTAAAAACAGAGTTACCCACAGGAAATAAAACACACTTCCAATAAAGAAGGCTGCAAATATCTTTAGATTATAGTAAGCCAAAACACCACCCATGATAAACATGTTGATGACCGAAAACAAAACACTAAGCGAGGAAGTTGTCAATATTCGTTCTATCCTGTGATGGTCATTGATGCGTTGCATGATATCGCCCGTCATCCGGACATCAAAAAACGAAATGGGCAAATTCATCAACTTGATAAAAAAATCGGAAATCAACGAAATGTTGATTCGGGTAGAGAGGTGCAATAAAATCCAACTCCGTATGAGTTCCAAAGCCGTTTTACCAAAAAACAAAAACAACTGCGCAAACAATATCAAATAGATAAAATGAATATTCTGGTTTTGAATGCCCACATCCACCACACTTTGAGTAAGGAACGGAAATATTAATTGCAACAAACTCCCAGCTAATAACCCAATAATAAGCTGAATGATAAAGGATTTATAGGGGAAAAGGTAATCCCCCAACCCCCAAAGGGGGCTTTTGAAGATTGACTTTTTTACTTCTTGGTCATCTTGAGCTTGTCGAAAGATTGCTGTTGGCTCAACCAACAACGCAATCCCTTCCTCGGTAGTGGCATCGGCATTATAGCCTATCCAATGTTTTATAAATTCTTCCTCTGAATATTCCAGTAACCCAAACGCTGGATCAGATATCAAAGCCCCCCAACCCCCAAAGGGGGAGTTTTTGAAACCAAATAGTTTTTTTAGCTTCCCTCCTTTGGAGGGATTGAGGGAGGCCAAAACAACATAATGATTTTTATTCCAGTGCAAAATGCATGGCAATGGCGCTTCGTGTAGTTTTTCTACACTTAGTTTTACGCCCAGTGTTTTAAAACCAATGCTCTCCGCAGCATCGCTAATGTTTAATAAATTACTGCCTTCTCTTGTAGTTTCTGATAAGTTTCGTAAGGTTTGAATGTTGAGTGTTTTGCCATAATGCTTGGCAATTATTTTTAGGCAAGTGGGACCGCAGTCTTTGGAATCGGGTTGTTTGTAGAAAGGGAAGTTTTTACGCATTTTTAGTCACTCCGAGGCAACGAGGAGTCTCATCATTTATTAGCATTAGGTTTATAAATCTTTTTTCACCAAATCTTGCATACCGTAATACTCGATAGCTTTTTGTTTTAAAGGATTAGTACTCCATTCCTCCCACACATTGGTATAGGGATTATAACCACATTTCAAAGGTTTTGAATATTGGTTTTCTGGATCTTCTATATAAGCACGACAATCAGTACAAATGTGTCGAAACTCGCAGTCTTTGCACACTTCTATTTGGTCTTTATTAATGTTCCAGTATTTTTTAAATCCTGGTTTGTTTAACGCTTCCTCGAGTGTGGTGTCTTTAACATTCCCAAAACTCTCCGCCATGGATGGGCAGTTTTTGATGTTACCGTCTTTGTCTATGGAGATTTTGCGATTGAGGCAGGTGTTGTGGTGTTGGGATTCTGAATACAAAAGTTTGTTAATTGTAAAGTATTTGCTATCAATCATACCACAATGAATATTATTTTCAATTTTTTTAGTAACAAACTGTATTTTAGATAACCCTCTATAATATTCAATTATTTTATCTGTTTTGTAATTTGTAATTATTATATTATTCAATCTTAACTCATTTAAAATTAAATTTTTATAATCTGATATTTTAAAATTTTTGTCGTACGTCAAAATTAAATCTATTCCTTCAATATTGGAATACTTTATATTTTGCAAAAAATCACTTAAAAAATTATAACCTATTTTATTGTAAAATCTAATTTCAATGAAAGGGATGTTAATTTTAATAATTTCATCAAAAATTGAATTTAAATCAAACTTCTGATTATATTCAATTATACAATTTTCTATATTGAATGGTCTTGTAAAATTATCGTTAGTAATATCAAAACTATTGAATTCTTGTTTTGAAGTTGCCCAAAAACCAAAATTTTCTTCTTCTAACCAATTAAAATATTCAATAATTATAATTTGCTCTTTTTCGTCATAATTTTTAATTAATGTATCATAATCACTGCCGATAAATTTTTTCACTATAAATTCTAGACTATTAGGAATATAGAAAAATTTATTATTTGATAAATCAATAATTAAAGATCTATTTTTACCTTTAACAATTTTACAATCATTAAATAAACAATAAAACTTTTTCATTAAAATATTTTAGAAATTGGTTTATAATATTTTATTATTCTAAAATTATAAATATCTAAAACTTTATTTTGTACTAATTTTGAAACAGGTAGCGTCTTTTTTAAAAGACTTAATCTTTCTTTTTCTATTTTTTGAAATTGAACTGGTATCATAGTTTAACAGCAATTTTATATTCACAATTATAATTACCATAAAAAGATACATTGCCAAATTGACCAATTGGATTAATTTCTAAAAAATAAAGGATATTGTTTTTATCAACTATAAAATCAATAGATCCTGAATTTAATTTTAGTTTATTCATAAATAATAATATCTTTTTTTCTGTTTCAATGTCTAACTTATAGCTTATATTTCTGTTTGGTTTGGCATAATTATACCTTCTGTAATCTATTTCTGTTTCTTTATTTTTTTGTGAAAATATTGCTATTGAAGAAATATCTTTTTCAAAAACAAAAGTTCTAATTTCATACTTTTTTTCTATTTTTTCTTGAAAAAAACTATATTCAAAATTATCATATAATTTTAAAATATCTATTTCCTCTGTAAATGAAGAATACTTATATTTATCATCAGAGTGAAACACAACTTCGGCTATTGGTTTTGTAATAAACTTAGTTTCTTTAAAAAAATTTGTCAAGTTTTTTTTGGAATCTGTAATAATATATTTTGGTATATTTAATTTAATTTCTGAAGCTATTTTTAGAATTCTTAATTTATTAATATCATTGTAATATAATTCATTAATCCCTAAATTGTTTAACACAAAATCATTAATTTTTTTAAATTCATTATTTATATTAGTGTTCAAAAAATCATATTGACTTTGTTTATCTTTTTTATAAATAAATCTACCTCTTCTATACCAAATTTTATTAAAACTATTTAAATTATATTTAATTGCATTTTTATAAAATATTATATCATCATTAGTAATAGTAACATCTGTAAGTGAAGATTTTTCAGTAATTATTAAATATTTTTTACTTAAAAATTGCAGCCAATGGCATACACGATGGGTAGAAATATCATTTGAAAAAGAAATAATTAAAATCATTATTCTAGGAAAATTAGTTTTTCTTTACTTTTATTATAATCATCTTCATTCTCAATACACCATCTTTTTTTATCCCTATATTTTGTAAACAAAAAATATTTGTTTTTATCGTTATACAATATTTTTTTTTGATTGGTTTCTAAATCATCTAAACCAATAAGCAAACGATTTTTGTTTTTTTCTTCTATTAACTCAGGTTTTATTTTTACTATTCCAAATGGGGTTTCTTTTATAATATCTTTACCTTTGCAAAGCGCAAATTTTATTAATCCACCAGACATGCTCCCATATAAATCTTTTCCGTTAGCAAGGGATAAATTCAGTAATTCTGCACCTATTCTATTGTCTAGTTCTCCACTATTAATAGCATTCATAATAATATTGCTAAAATTATAGCCAGTAATGTGATTATGCACTATGATTAAAGACAACGGACTGTAATCAAATTCTTGATACACACCTGTTTTTCTTTCTGTAGGGAAGCCTTTTTGTTTAATTAATTCTAACAGTTTAATTACATTCGTTGAATCTGTTATGCGAATAGAATCTTTATATTTTAAACGGTCAATTTTTCTATAAAATTGATCTCGTGTAAATAAGGAATCCATTATTTTTTTGTAAGTACTATCGTATAATATCCTTTCATTAAAATTATAATTAGCTATTGTTTTTTTGAATTTTTCATTTGATAATAAAGAATCTAATGGATAGCCATAATTTAAAAGTGTTTTTAGATTTTTTATGCATTTGTGCTTTTTATTTAAAATTGCATAGCAAACCGCTTGATTATATATATCTTTTAAAAAAACATCTTTTTTATATCTAAACGCCTCATCGTAGGATATTATTGCTTTTTTAAAATCACTTTTAAGCACTAAACTTTCTGCATTATTTACATATGCATAGTAACTTCTAATATTTGATTGCAATTGTGCATATGAAGTATAGGAAAAAAATATTATAATAATTTTTATTTTACTCATTATAATTTGATTCTTAATTTTAACAGAGGTTACTTAGTAACCTCTGTTATTAAATTATTAGCAAGGTTTTCCAGTATCAGACGTACCATATAAAGTTGTAAGATGACCTGGTTCACTCCAATCAGAAGTGTAAGAAACGCAAGTGCCATTTGTACTTCCACTGAAATCTGAAGCACATATCTCACCGGCACCAGTAGCAGAACCATTATCAATACTAAGAGTTCTACCTCTACCACCAATTACATTTAACATTTCACCTTTATCAATCATTTCAGATTGAAATTTTTTTAAATCTACTAGTTTCATAATTCCTAAAATTTTTAATTTATAAATATTTTTTCTAAAACCACCAACACCCATACCACTTTCCACAACGTGCACTTTGTATCTAAATAAAACAAATGTAAGAATGATTTTAAGTATTGTAAAGTAAATAGTAAAAATTAAAATAATCTATTCCCTAGCAAAATAATACATTCTCTAATTAAATAAAATATTCTTTATAGGCATTTTTTATATATTTTTACAAAACTAAAACTACTCTATCATGAATATAGGAGATAACATCAGAAAGCACCGCATAGAAAAAGACAAAAAACAACAAGAAATTTATGAAGCGATAGGAGTTAATCAGTCAACTTATTCCAAAATTGAAAACAACAAATACAAAATGGATATTGAAACCTTAAAAAACATAGCCAATGTACTAGAAGTAGATATAACTAAATTAATAGGTGAAGATAAAATAGAAATTAACCATACAAATAATGATAGTTCGAATGGCGGTTCAGGAATTATTGTGAATAATAATCATTCTGAAGATTTGATTATTGCTCTAAAAGAACAAATAACTTTATTAGGTAAAATAAATGCAAAACTCGAAGAAGAAAACCAATCATTAAAAGACCAACTAAAAAAAGTCCAATGAAATATATCATTGAGCTTCTCCAAACAAAAAAACCAAAAACCAAAAACCTAGTTTACAACACCTTCCGCTTTCTTCTTCGCCGCTCTCATGCGCTGTACTTTGACAAAGTCCAAAAGATAAAATTATTGTAAATAGTATTGTATTTACAATTTAAACAACTATTTTTGATACTAAGTGATTAACTATAATTACTTTTGCACCGTTATATATTTATATAAGAATATGGAATGCTTATCACATAAATCTGAAATTTCAAACACCTTTTCTAGTGTAAGAAACTTTTCTTTTGAAGAAAAAAAGTTTTCTATATATAATGAAGAGAGAATGAACGCTTTCCTTGATGCTATTTTGGAATTCAAAAATACTTTTCAAATGAAAACCGAAAAAATCATTGAAATCAATGAAAGTATAGAAAGAGTAACTTGGTTTAACGATTTAGACGAAGAATCTCTAATGCTCATCAATGATTTGATTTCGTCAATAAAAGACTTGCATTCAACATTGATAAGACAATATGTATCATTAAATTTAATTCGTTCCAAAGGAATAGCCAAAGAAGAAATCAAAAATTTCAAGAATACTATTGATGATTTAAAAGAAAACTATCAAGATTTAGAATCTGTTTATTTCTTCTTACCTGAGATTCCTGATTTTAAGGAAACTACTAAATTATTGTCTTTGGTTTAATGGATATTTTTTGCTTAGAAGATTTTAAAGTCGAGTTTGAAAAACTTAAAGGTAAAAAATCATATAGTTCAATCGAAGATGATATAATCAAATATTTTTTTGGTAAAAACGCTCAAGAATTATCTTCCGGGGTCAGATTAAATAATAGTAGCGAAACTCCATATATAAAAAAGAGGATAAATGGAAGTGGCGGCTTTAGGTTTTATTATCTATTGATAATTAAAGATGAAAAGCTATACTTAATGTTTGTTCATCCTAAAACTGGAGCTTTAGGTTCTGAATATATAACCGATGAATCAAAGGCATATCTTTACAAGAAAGTTTTAGACAGCATAATAAGTAATGACCTTTACCAACTTACTTTAAATGAAGAAAATAAGAAAATAGATTTTAAAAAAGTTTAACTACTGAGTTTTTATCAAATTGGAATTCTAAGAAAAAAAGCCCAATGAAATAAATCATTGAGCTTCTCCAAACAAAAAAACCTAAAATCCTAGTTCACACCACCTTCCGCTTTCTTCTTCGCCGCTCTCATGCGTTGCACTATTTTTCCAGTGGTATATTCATCCTGAGTAACACTACCTTTAAAAACCAACTTGCCATTTCTAACAATTTTTTTAATCATTTTCAATAGCTCATCATAATGAACTTGGTTAGCATCCGTTAGTTGCTTGCGGTTATTAATAAGCTCATTTTGCTCGTTGTTCTTCTGAGTCAAACTTACTTTATAATCCGTCAATACATCAGCAAAATTAGCATCCATTCCTTGTGCTATTAGTGCGGCTTGGTTGCTGGCAACAAATTGTTTAACGCTCTCTATTTTCAAAATAGCACCTTCAATATTGCGGTTTAACAAATCATTTTTCAAACCAGTAACAATGGCAGTATTCAATGAAGCATCAGCAAAATAAGCACTCAAAAAATTCAAGTCTGTATTCAATCTTTTTGCCTCAGCATACAAACTTTCAGTAACCCCCTTTTGGCTCTCAGTAAGAACCAAACTACTCTCCAATTCCTTTACAAAATCAAGTTTTGCAATAAAACCATCTCTAAAAGCATTATCCATTTTAGGAAACTTAGCTTTAATAGCATCAAAATCACGAGCATAACTCGTCAAAACAAAATCTCCATAGGGAGCAACTTCTTCAATTTTTACATTCGCATTCATAATTTAAATTTTTTAGGTGAAACAATTAATTAATAGAAAAATAGCTCAAAAGCCATTAACCCAAAAATCACAAAACGCATGCCTAAAAATTCAAAAAATAAGATTTTAACCAATGTTTAACAGATTACCAATTAAAACAAAACCCCTTAAATCCGTAGCAAAAAAAACTTCGCACTTTTAGCGTAAACCTTTCCGCACTTCACCATTATAAAATCTTTAAAATCCGTTTAATCCGTAGAAAAAAAATCTTCGAACTCTTAGCATAAACCTTTGCGCACTTCGCCATAATAAAATCATTGAAATCCATTTAATCCGTGGCAAAAGAACCTTTGCGCACATCGCGTAAATCTTTGTGAGCTTTGTGGTTAAAAAATCTTCAAAATTCGTTTAATCCGTGGCAAAAGAACCTTTGCGCACATCGCGTAAATCTTTGTGAGCTTTGTGGTTAAAAAATCTTCAAAATCCGTTTAATCCGTGGCAAAAGAACCTTTGCGCACATCGCGGTTAAAAAACTCAACAAGGGTGATACCACCCTCAATTGGGGTTTTTCATTATCCAGTTGGGGTGATAGAGCAACCAGCAAGGGTTTTTCTGTATTCAGTTGGGGTGATAGAGCAACCAGCAAGGGTTTTTCTGCAACCAGTAGGGGTGATAGATCAACCAGTAAGGGTTTTTTTGTAACCAGTTGGGGTGATAGAGTAACCAGTAAGGGTTTTTCTGTATCCAGTTGGGGTATTTGAATAGTAAACTGGAGTAATAGTGAAGGTACCTAGTTTTTTCCTCAAATAAATAATAAAAACAAAACCCAACTTTCTCAAGTTGGGCTTTCAATTTACTCAGGATCGTTCATTTTAAAACTTTCCATAAACTTCGTGGTATAATTTCCAGCTACATAATCTGGTTCATCCATCAACTGCCTGTGAAATGGAATAGTCGTTTTAATACCTTCTATCACAAATTCATCCAGCGCACGTTTCATTTTATTAATCGCTTCTTCTCTGGTTTGCGCCGTTGTTATCAACTTAGCAATCATCGAGTCATAGTTAGGCGGAATAGTGTACCCGGCGTAAACGTGAGTATCTAAACGTACTCCATGCCCTCCTGGAGAATGCAAAACGGTAATTTTCCCTGGCGATGGTCTAAAGTCATTATATGGATCTTCAGCATTAATTCGACATTCTATTGAATGTAACTGTGGTAGATAATTTTTACCCGAAATAGGCACACCAGCAGCCACTAAAATCTGTTCCCGAATCAAATCATAATCAATCACTTGCTCAGTGATAGGATGCTCTACTTGAATACGTGTATTCATTTCCATAAAATAGAAATTCCGGTGTTTATCTACAAGAAATTCTACCGTTCCCGCACCTTCATATTTAATGAATTCGGCAGCTTTTACAGCCGCTTCACCCATTTTATTTCGCAAATCATCCGTCATAAAAGGAGAAGGTGTTTCCTCAGTCAATTTTTGATGACGACGTTGTACCGAACAATCTCTTTCAGACAAGTGACATGCTTTTCCGTATGAATCACCCACAACTTGAATTTCTATATGTCTTGGTTCTTCAATCAGTTTTTCTAAATACATACCATCATTGCCAAAAGCCGCAGCCGACTCTTGACGAGCACTTTCCCACGCTTTTAGCAAATCTTCTTTTTTCCAAACGGCACGCATTCCTTTTCCGCCACCACCAGCGGTAGCTTTTAGCATTACTGGATAACCAAACTCATCGGCAATTTTTTCGGCTTGTTCGTATGATTCTAAAATACCTTCCGAACCAGGAACACAAGGAACTCCAGCGGCTTTCATTGTTGCTTTTGCAGAAGCTTTGTCGCCCATTCTGTCAATCATTTCAGGTGAAGCACCAATAAATTTGATACCATGTTCTTGACAAATTTTAGAAAACTTAGCATTTTCAGAAAGGAAACCATACCCTGGATGTATGGCATCAGCATTTGTAATTTCTGCAGCGGCAATAATATTGGACATTTTCAAGTAGGATAAATTACTTGGCGGAGGACCAATGCACACGGCTTCGTCAGCAAACCTTACATGCAAACTTTCTGCATCGGCAGTCGAGTATACAGCCACAGTTTTAATGCCCATTTCGCGGCAAGTTCTAATGACACGAAGTGCAATTTCCCCTCTATTGGCAATTAATATTTTTTTAAACATCTTTATGTAATTAGATAATTAGACAATTTGAATAGGTATCAATCAAAAATTAGTTGTTGGAAAAACTTCCAACTTCCAACTTCTAACTTCTAACTTTTTAAGATGGGTCAACTAAGAACAAGGGTTGGTCAAATTCAACAGGTGACATATCATCCACAAGAATTTTAACAATTTTCCCCGTGATTTCTGCCTCAATTTCGTTGAATAACTTCATCGCCTCAACTACACAAAGCACATCGCCTTTAGAAATTGTATTTCCAACTTCTACAAAAACTGGCTTGTCTGGAGAAGGTTTGCGATAGAACGTTCCAATCATTGGAGATTTTATAGTAACATATTTAGCATTGTCATCTGCGACTGCAGCTGGTGTGGCAGCTGGTGTAGCAGTAGGAATTGCGGCAACTGGTGCAGCAATAGCTTGTTGCATTGGTGCTTGTTGTACATAAGTAATATCAGGAGAATTACCTTCTAACGTAGTTCGGATAGTAATTTTTATATCGCCGGTCTCTAACTTTACTTCAGCAACTCCAGAATTGGATACAAATTTGATTAGGTTTTGAATTTCTTTTAAATCCATAATTAGTTAGTTTTAGAATTAGTTTATTGTTTTTTTTCGCTGCGCTCCAATTAATTAATTTTCTTAATATCAAATGCCTCGAGTGTTAGTATGCCCATTTTAAATAGATAGAACCCCAAGTGAATCCTCCTCCAAATGCGGCAAAAATTAAGTTATCTCCTTTTTTAAATTTATTTTCAAAATCACTCAATAACAAAGGCAATGTAGCGGAAGTAGTATTACCATATTTTTGAATGTTTACCAATACTTTTTCTTCATCCAGTCCCATTCTACTGGCAGTGGCGTCAATAATTCTTTTGTTGGCTTGATGCGAGATTAACCAGTTAACGTCGTCTTTGGTTAAATTATTACGCTCCATTATTTTTTCACTTACATCAGCCATTCCTGAAACGGCGTATTTGAAAACTGTTTTTCCATCTTGAAAAACAAAGTGTTGCCTATTTTGAACAGTTTCAATTGACGGTGGAAGCAAAGAGCCACCAGCATCAATTTTCAAATAGTCTCTGCCAATACCATCGCTTCTTAAATACTCATCTTGCAATCCTAAACCTTCAAAGTTCGGTTCAAACAATACAGCGCCAGCGCCATCTCCAAAAATGATGCAAGTGGCTCTGTCGGTATAGTCAATGATTGAGGACATTTTATCAGCTCCTATTAGTAGAATTTTTTTATATCGCCCAGATTCAATATAAGCAGCGGCATTTGACATTCCATAAAGAAAACTGGAACATGCGGCCTGCAAGTCGTATGCAAATGCATTAATGGCTCCAATTTGTGTTGCTACAAATACTCCTGTTGCAGCTACAGGCATGTCTGGCGTTGTAGTTGCCATAATGACTAAATCTATTTCTTTTGGGTCGATGTTGGATTTGGCAATTAAATTCTTAGCAGCTTTGATAGCCATATAAGAAGTGCCTTTGTTTTTTTCTTTTAAAAGCCGTCTTTCTTTAATTCCAGTGCGAGTAGTTATCCATTCATCATTGGTGTCAACCATTGTTTCTAGCACTTGATTTGAAAGAACAAATTCTGGGACATAAGCTCCAACTGCTGTAATTGCGGCTGTAATTTTATTCATAAAAATTCTATTTTTTCTTCCCAAAATTTCTTGTTGAAAAGTTGTGGAAATTACAAAAAAAAATTAAACCTAAGGTCTTTAGGATTGGATATTTGTTTAAATGGTTCAAAACAAAAAAACTCCCACCAAGTGAGAGTTTGTTTTGTAAAAAACTTTAATTATGCAACAGCTACTGATTTATCAATAACTACTTGACCTCTGTAATACATTTTGCCTTCGTGCCAGTATGCTCTGTGGTATAAATGCGCTTCTCCGGTTAATGGACAAGTTGCAATTGTTGCAACAGTTGCTTTATAATGTGTTCTTCTCTTATCTCTTCTTGTTTTCGAGATTTTTCTCTTAGGATGTGCCATTGTACTATATTATTTATCCGTTAATAGTTGTTTTAATTTGTCCCAACGCGGGTCAATATCATCTTCTTTTTTTGCTTCTTCTTTTACTTTTTTAACCTGTAATTCTTTTAGTTTTTTTAATGTTTCTGTTTGCAATGTTCCATCTTTTACCCCTGGATGTACTCTTTTGTGAGGAACAGACAAAACAATCATTTCATAAATGTATTGCGATAAATCTATTTGATGTTCTCCATGTGGAAGTATCAATAATTCATCATTGTCATTGTTGAATTCGTCTCCAAACTGAACTACTAATTTAATTTTTCCTTTAATAGGCAAATCAAATAATTCTCCAGTCAAGTCACAGGGAACATTAACAGTACCTTTGTGTTTGAAATTGATTTCCAGCATAGTTGTCTTTTTTTCAAGAACAACTTCTGCCAAAATATCAGAACTTTCGAATTCATCAAAACTAAATTGGTCAAAGAACTTTTTATTTATTTTAAATCCAAACTGATGTTTTCCTAATTTTAATCCTATGAAAGGAATTAAATATTCATTCGTACTTTTCATCTAAACAACAATTTGTGCCGACATTTCGGGAGTGCAAAGATATAAAATTATTGTAATTTTAATATGCTTATAAACATTTTTTTGTTTATAACTGTTTTTCTTTTGTTTTCAAGGGATTTTTGCTGATTTCTTGGTATTGATTTCTAGAATTATAGATGTCAATTGCGGTATAAACTGCTTCTTTGAAAGAGTTATAATCGGCAATACCTTTTCCAGCAATTTCGTATGCGGTTCCATGATCTGGTGAAGTTCTTATTTTATTCAATCCAGCAGTATAATTTACACCATTACCAAAAGACAATGTTTTAAAGGGAATTAATCCCTGATCGTGATAAGTAGCTACAACGGCATCGTATTTTTCATATTGATTACTGCCAAAAAAACCATCAGCAGCATAAGGGCCAAAAACCAAAGTTCCTTTTGCATATAGTTTTTTTATGGCTGGTTTTAGGATTTCATCGTCTTCTTTGCCAATAACTCCATTATCTCCAGCATGAGGATTAAGTGCAAGTACAGCAATCTTTGGTTTGTTTATTCCAAAATCTTGTGTTAAAGCCAGTTTTATGGTTTCAATTTTTTGAGTAATTAGCTTTTCGGTTAGGTGTTTGGCTACCTCATTCACTGGAATATGATCAGTCAATAAACCTACTCTCAAATTATCTTGAACCATAAGCATTAAAGCATTTCCTTCTAATTCTTTGTCTAAATAATCAGTATGTCCAGGAAATTTGAAGTCTTCTGATTGGATATTGTATTTGTTGATTGGTGCGGTAACCAGCACATCTATTTGATTTTCTTTTAGCGCTTTTGTAGCTGCTACAAATGATTGAATAGCATATTTTCCAATAGTTGAATCATTTACTCCAAAATTCAAATCAACTCCTTCGCGCCAAATATTTAAAACGTTTATTTTGCCAAGTACCAATTGGTCTAACTTATCAATCCCATGAAGTGGCGCTGTTAGTTCCAATGTTTTTTTGATAAAAGAAAGTACTTTCACATTGGCAAAAATAACAGGTGTGCAAAGCTCTAACATTCTAGAATCCTCAAATGTCTTCAGGATAACCTCGCTTCCAATACCGTTTAAATCTCCAATGGATATCCCAACGATTATATTTTCTGCTTTTTTCATAGGAATGGCAAGTTATTTATTGCTAATTTTGAAGTGCAAATTTAGTAAAATAAAACCATAATGTTTACAGGAATAATTGAAACCCTAGGAATTATAAAAGAAATTAAAAGCGATGACGATAATCTTGATATAACAGTTTCATCTTCGATTACCAATGAATTAAAAATTGACCAAAGTGTTGCCCATAACGGTGTTTGTCTTACTGTTGTGGCCATAAACGAAGAGCAATACACAGTAACCGCGATTAAAGAAACTATAATTAAAACTAATCTTAGTGATTGGAAAGTTGGCGATTTACTCAATTTAGAACGCGCTATGAAACTTGGCGATCGGCTAGATGGACACATTGTTCAAGGACATGTTGACCAAATAGGGATTTGTAAATCTGTTGAAGAAGCTAATGGAAGTTGGTATTTCACCTTTGAGTATGATAGTAAATTAAACAATATAACTATCGAAAAAGGTTCCATTACTGTTAATGGCGTTAGTTTGACCGTTGTTAATTCAAAAGAAAATGAATTTAGTGTTGCTATAATTCCATACACTTACGAACACACAAATTTTAAGAATTTTAAAATCGGAACAAAAATAAATTTGGAATTTGATGTTGTGGGAAAATACGTCGCCAGGTTATATGTACTAAGTCAATAGCTTTAAATTTTCGTGAATTTGTAAAGTAAAAAGCATCCCTTTATTAGGATGCTTTTTTTGTATTTAGTCTATATATTTTATAAAACGCGAACAATACACAAAGAGTTGTTAAAACAAACAAACCCCCATCCAAAGGCAGACCTGGTGGCGGTGGCGGTGTAGATGGTGGTGGTGGATCAGGAGCAGCTATAACATTTGTTAAAGGCAGCAAAAACACAACCATTATGATTATAATTCTATTTGGGACAATTCTCATAGTGCGTAAAAGTAAAAAAAAAATCCAATCTCCAAAACAAATTATTTAATTAATCGACAAACTTAATGAAATGATAATTATTAAAACCTCGTTTAATCCTAAATTTTAACAATTTAAAAAAAGACCTCATTCTGGAGGTCTTTTCGTTGTGGTCCCACTTGGGCTCGAACCAAGGACCACCTGATTATGAGTCAGGTGCTCTAACCAACTGAGCTATAGGACCAGTTTACTTCACAGATTATAATATTATTAATCGGTGTTCAAAGAATAAAGCGGACTTTATTTTGAGGTTGCAATATTACCACAAATTTTTATTTGATGCAACTATTTTTTAGTTGATTTCTTGACAAAGTTCAATCAAAACACCGTTTGTTCCTTTGGGATGCAAAAAAACGACAAGTTTGTTATCAGCACCTTTTTTAGGTGTTTCATTTAGAATTGTAAAGCCTTCATTTTTTAAACGGGTTACTTCTGTTAGAATATTTTCAACATCAAAAGCAATGTGATGAATTCCTTCTCCTTTTTTTTCAAGGAATTTGGCAATGGGACTTTCAGGATTTGTGGCTTCCAATAGTTCAATTTTATTTGGGCCATTCATAAAAAAGGATGTTTTCACGCCTTCGCTGGTAACTTCCTCTTGTTTATAGGGTGCGTTTCCAAATAGTTTTTCAAAAAGCAAATTGGAAGTTTCCAAACTTTTCACAGCGATACCTATATGTTCTATTTTTCTCATGATTAATTTATTTAGCTACAAAGCCACAAAGGCACGAAGATTTTTATAATAAAACAAAATAAAGACTTTATAATACACGAAAAGCAGACATTCTAGAAATAAACTTTGTGGCTTTGTGCCTATGTAGCTATAAAAAAATTGTATTTTTGAGCCATGGAAACTAATAGACAAAAGAAAATAGGCAGTGTATTGCAAAAGGATTTAGTAGCTATTTTACAGGGTGAAGTCCGCAAAAACGGCATTACAAACCTGATAATTTCTGTTTCAAAAGTAACCGTTACTACTGATTTGTCTATTGCAAAGGTTTATTTGAGTGTTTTTCCGCAAGACAAGGCCAAAGATTTATTAGAGGCAATTAAGACTAATGCGCCTTTAATCAAACATGATTTGTCGCAACGGGTAAAATTGCAGTTGCGTAAAGTACCTAATCTTGCTTTTTACATTGATGATTCATTGGATTATATCGAAAAAATTGACAATGCATTAACAGGCAAAGAAAATCCAATTGAAAACCGAGAACTTTTAGACAAACGCAAGAAATTTTAACTTGAATTTTTCGCTATACATAGCTAAACGATACCTTTTTAGCAAGAGTAAAAATAATGCTATCAATATCATTACAGGCATTGCTTCTGTGGGAATAATTGTTGGCACTATGGCTTTGTTCGTTGTTCTTTCTGTTTTTAGTGGTTTGCGTGATTTCAGTTTGTCTTTTTCCAATGATTTTGATGCAGATTTAAAAGTTATCCCTCATGTTGGAAAATCTTTTTTTATTTCATCCAAACAAGAAAACCAATTAAAAAACCTTAAAGACATTGCTTCTTTTAGCAAAGTTGTTGAAGAACGAGTGCTTTTCTTTTTTGATGGAAAAGAACAAGTAACCTATTTGAAAGGAGTTGACGCTAATTTTACTAAAACAAATATACTGTCGCAAAACAACATTTTCAATGGCCAATGGTTAAAACCAAACACCTATCAAGTAGTTATTGGTTATGGAATTTCCCAAAAATTATCACTTGGTCTATTTGATTTTAACAATCCTTTTGAGGTTTATGTTCCTCGAAAAGGGAAAGCTGTAATTGAAAGTGAAGCCGATGCTTTTAATAAAACCACTTTAATTCCGGTTGGGATTTACGCCATAAGCGAAGATTTGGATAGTAAATATGTTTTTTGTGATTTGGCTTTGGCTCAGCAATTGTTGGAATTTCAATCCAATCAGGTTTCAGGAATCGAAATTAAATTGAAACCCAATGTTGACGAAACTAATATTATACAAAAATTAAATGCTATTTTTCAAAATAAAGCAGAAATTAAAAATAGAGCACAACAAAATGCTACACTTTATAAAATGTTGAATACCGAAAACATTGCGGTTTATTTGATATTTACATTAGTTATAATTATTGCACTTTTTAACTTAATTGGCGCTTTGATTATGATGGTTTTAGACAAGAAAAGTAATTTGAAAACTTTGTTTAATTTGGGTTCAGAAATCAAAGATTTGAAGAAAATATTTCTACTACAAGGCACTTTACTTTCGATTATTGGGGGAGTTATTGGATTAGGATTAGGAATTATTGTTGTTATAATTCAACAACAGTATAAACTAATAATGATAACTGAATCGTTGGCTTATCCGGTGGTTTTTACTTTTCAGAATGTCCTAATTGTTTTCGGAACAATAGTCCTACTTGGTTTTATCGCTAGTTTAATTGCCAGCAGTCGAGTGACTAAAAAACTGTTGGATTAAAAAAACTTTCATGCCTTATATGGTAAAAAACTAAACCATTAAGAAATTAAGGTTAATTAAGAATCAATTGACCGAAACTTAATTTTCTTAATCTTAATGGTTTTTAAATTTATTTTTGTGTCCGATAGGATTAAACAAACTGATAATCTGCATACACTTCTTCAATTTCATCCAAAGCTTTGAATAAACTTTCTGCAGTTTCAAGTGTAACCAATTTTAATCGGTGTTCTTTGAAGTTAGAAACTCCTTTGAAATAATTGGTATAATGACGGCGCATTTCAACAATGCCAACACGTTCTCCTTTCCAATCCATTGACCAGGTTAAATGATTTCGAGCGGCTTCAATTCTGTCAAACATGGTAGGTTGTGCCAAATGTTGCCCTGTTTTGAAATAGTGTTTGATTTCGTTAAAAATCCAAGGATAGCCAATGGCGGCGCGACCAATCATCATGCCATCTAAACCAAATTTATTTTTGTATTCCAATGCTTTTTCAGGCGAATCGATATCGCCATTTCCGAAAATAGGCATCGTTATTCGGGGATTACTTTTCACACGGGCAATATGTGACCAATCGGCACTTCCTTTATACATTTGGGCACGCGTTCGGGCATGAACGGTTAAGGCTTGTACGCCAATATCTTGTAATCTTTCGGCAACTTCGTCAATATTAATAGAATTTTCATCCCAGCCTAAACGAGTTTTTACAGTTACTGGTAAATTAGTTCCTTTGATAACGGCTTTGGTCAAGCGTACCATCAAATCGACATCTTTCAAAACACCAGCACCGGCTCCTTTGCAAACGACTTTTTTTACTGGACAACCAAAATTAATATCAATTAAATCGGGCTGAACAGCATCAACAATTTTGGCCGACATTGCCATAGCTTCCTCATCGCCTCCAAAAATTTGAATGCCAACGGGTCTTTCGTAATCGAAAATATCCAACTTCATGCGGCTTTTTATGGCATCGCGAATTAACCCTTCGGAAGAAATAAATTCGGAATACATCAAATCGGCACCATGCAATTTGCACAACCTGCGAAAAGGTGGATCGCTCACATCTTCCATAGGTGCAAGTAATAAAGGGAAATCTGGTAATATGATGTTGCCTATTTTGGGCATTGGTGGAAATTTTGGGTAAAGATAATAAAGAAGGATATTGGACTATCTTTCAAATTACTATTTTTTTAAATCTTTCTAATCCTGATGTTTTTTGGAGAAATTACAATAAATGAGTGGTTTTCAATAGTATGATTTAGGAGAAACTTTAGAAGAATTTTTGAAATGGTTTCCATCTCTGTATAATGATATCGCAACAAAATTACACTGACTTGTTTTTGATTGTAGGCAAAAATTAAATCTCCAAAATCTTTATCCTCTGTCAAAATTATTTTGGGAGGATTTTGAGCCAAATCAATTATTTCTATATCTGAAATCCCTCGGAAGTCTTTGTATACAGAAGTAATTTCAATACTGTTTTGGAGTAAACTTTCTATTATTGGTAAAGGAATATTTTCGTCAGCAATAATCATTTCTTAAACATCTAAAAGCTCTTCATTGCTGATTATATTGGCAGCATAATCAAGAGTAGCTAGGATTTGAGCCGAATTTAAATGAGGATATATTTTTATCAAATCCAATACTGAAGCACCTTCAGAAAGTTTTTTTAAAATCAATTCCACTGTAATCCTTGTGCCTTTTATAATTGGCTTGCCATTCATTACAGTTAAGTCTCTAACAATTAATTCATGAGTTGTAGTCATAATCAAAATTTAAAACAAACAAATATATAAAAGATTGTTGAATGATAATTGACTATCATCGATTTAAGAATTTTAATTCATCCTTCAACAATCGTTAATCTGCAATCTTCAATCAAAAACTTTGCCCTATATTTGCCGATTAATTGATTGCTGTTAATTCTACAGCGTTAGCCCGCGTGAGGGATTGCAGTGAAAATCCTTTTGTTTTTTCTTTTAAAAAAACAAAAGATTGTAACGAAAAGCCCGACCCTTGTGGTCACGCCCATAATAATTTTGACAAAGAACGAAGATGAAGCATATTAGAAATTTTTGCATTATTGCCCATATTGACCACGGGAAAAGCACCTTGGCAGATCGATTACTTGGTGCTACGCAAACCGTTACGGCTCGTGAAGAAAAGGCCCAGTTATTGGATAACATGGACTTGGAACGCGAACGTGGTATTACGATAAAAAGTCACGCCATTCAAATGGAATATAAATATAAAGGAGAAGATTATATTTTAAACCTTATTGATACTCCTGGACACGTTGATTTCTCGTATGAAGTTTCTCGTTCAATTGCGGCTTGTGAAGGCGCTTTATTGATTGTGGATGCGGCACAAAGTATTCAGGCACAAACGATTTCAAATTTGTATTTGGCTTTAGAAAATGATTTGGAAATTATTCCAGTGCTAAATAAAGTGGATTTACCAAGTGCCAATCCGGAAGAAGTGAG
>Ga0208853_1000121_pt1 | contig 22332 bp, 14 predicted proteins | sample LakMenEpi03Oct11_FD_150667 | JGI IMG/M metagenome (GOLD analysis project Ga0208853, IMG submission 150667) | Freshwater microbial communities from Lake Mendota, WI - 03OCT2011 deep hole epilimnion (SPAdes) | ecosystem: Environmental > Aquatic > Freshwater > Lake > Epilimnion/Euphotic zone ... | reverse complement strand
GCCAATTCATGCGCATTCACATTGAAATAATTCCGATCATTAAAACCAATTTCATCTACTACATAATCTTGAGCAAAAAGAGTACAACTGGTATTTTCCATTCCGGCATAAAGAAAATCTTCTACAGGAACTTGTTTGTAAATTTTCCATGGGTACTTCACTCCTATTTCTTTTTCTAAAAAATCGAAAATCTCTTTTGAATAGCGATATGTTGGCTCAAACTTAGCTGTGTCTTTGGGTTGAATAAATAGCTGTATCGGAATTCCTGATTTGGAGGCCACCACTTTATTTCTGAAATCGCCAATAGCAATCGCCAACAAATAGGAACTCATGGGTTTTTGCATTTCGTACTTCCATATCTTTTTGTCTTTATCAGGAAAAACATCTTTCAAAATCCCATTGGCTAAAACATTATACTCTTTATCAAAAGTGATATTCATATTAAAAACCACTTTCTCGTTCACATCATCAAAACTCGGAAACCAATGACTGGTGTATTTTCCTTGTCCTTGCGTCCAAATTTGTCCCTCGACTGCGCTCGGGAGGACATCGCTAGGGATGACTGCGCTTTGGAGGACATCCCTTCTGTCATACTGAGCGCTCCCGGAGTTTCGGGAGAAGTCGCCGTTAAAATACATCGTTTGTTTTGGAAAAGCTTCATATTCAAAAATCACAATATTTCTCCCTCTTTTAAAACCTTCAAAAAGATGTAATGCTTTCCCTGAATTCAAAAATTTCACTTCTCTATTATTAATTTTCACATGGGTAAAAGTCATTTTCTGCCCATCAATTTTTATCGTATCAATAGCTTCTTTTACTTCAAAAACATATTTTACCGAACCAAAAACTTTCTTAGCAAGAGGATTTATTGAAATATTTCCATAAGCCGTTTTGAAATCAACTTTTGATGTATGTTGTGCAAAAGAAAAAAAGGAAAGGAAAAGGAAAAAAAGTAGTCGCATTGGTTAACTATTATAGATTACGAATATAATGATTTAAAATTTTCAATTTAAAAACTTATCTTCGCTTTAACAATTTCTTACAATGTCCAATCAACTTCTCCAAACTCCCATCGAATACCTCAAAGGCGTTGGACCTCAACGTGGAGAATTGTTGCGTAAGGAAGTTGGCATTCACAAATATGAAGATTTGCTTCATTTTTATCCCAATCGATACATTGATAGAACTCGGTATTACAAAATTAACGAACTTCAATCCCAAAGTCTCGGGACTATTGCCGAAGTTCAAATTGTAGGTAAAATTATCAATATTAAAACGGTTGAATTTGGCAAAGCCAAAAAAAGATTGGTTGCTACATTTATTGATGATACAGGGCAAATGGAACTCAATTGGTTCCAAGGACACAAGTGGATTAGAGATACATTGAAACTCAATATTCCTTATGTTATTTTTGGAAAAGTGACTAATTTCAGTGGACAGTACAGCATGGCGCATCCTGAACTGGAATTGCTTACTGAACATGAACAAAGTTTGCGTTCGGCAATGCAACCTGTTTATCCATCGACAGAAACATTAACCAATCGCGGCATTTCCAATCGTGTTATTAATAAAATGATGCAACAGGTTTTTCTGGAAACCCAAGCCAATTTTGCAGAAACATTACCTCAATATTTGATAGAAGAATTGAAATTAATTCCAAAAAATGCTGCGTTGTTTAATATTCATTTTCCGAAAAGTCAAGAGTTATTATCTAAAGCCCAATTTCGATTGAAGTTTGAAGAATTATTCTTTATCCAATTGCAATTGATTACAAAAAACCTAGTTCGGAAACATAAAATTAAAGGGCACCCATTTACCATTGTGGGTGAAAATTTTAATAATTTCTACCAAAATCATTTGCCTTTTGAGTTGACCAATGCGCAGAAGAAAGTACTGAAAGAAATCAGAAACGATATGGGAACCCATGCCCAGATGAACCGATTGTTGCAAGGTGATGTGGGTTCGGGAAAAACTATTGTCGCGCTGATGGCAATGTTGATTGCATTGGATAATGGATTTCAGAGTTGCTTGATGGCACCAACAGAAATTTTGGCAAACCAACATTATAATGGGTTAATAGAATTGCTAAATCCCGAAATTTCGGGACTAAATGTCAACATAAAAATCCTAACGGGTTCTACCAAAACAGCCGAGCGAAAAATTATTCACGAAGAATTGGAAAACGGAACTTTACACATTCTTATTGGCACACATGCCTTGTTGGAAGACAAAGTGCAGTTTCAGAACTTAGGGTTGGCTATTATTGATGAACAACATCGTTTTGGGGTGGAACAGAGATCAAAATTGTGGAAGAAAACCTCCCCTAACCCCTCCAAAGGAGGGGAATTAATCCCACCCCATATTTTAGTAATGACGGCTACACCAATTCCTCGTACTTTAGCAATGAGTTTGTATGGTGATTTAGACATTTCAGTAATTGATGAATTACCACCGGGACGAAAACCCATTCAAACCGTACATCGTTATGATAGTAATAGATTGAAAGTTTGGAAATTCATAAAAGATGAAATTGCTAAAGGAAGACAAATTTATATCGTATATCCTTTAATTAAGGAAAGTGAAACCATGGATTACAAAGATTTAATGGACGGTTATGAGAGCATTTCTCGTGATTTTCCGTTGCCTCAATACAGCATTTCCATCGTTCACGGTAAAATGAAACCGGCAGATAAAGATGCCGAAATGAAACGCTTTGCCGAAGGTAAAACCAATATTATGGTCGCCACCACCGTGATTGAAGTGGGTGTAAATATCCCGAATGCAAGTGTTATGATTATTGAAAGTGCCGAACGTTTTGGCTTGTCGCAATTGCATCAGTTGCGCGGTCGTGTTGGGCGTGGCGCTGAACAGAGTTATTGCATTTTGATGACTTCTTTTAAATTATCGAATGATAGTAAAATTCGTTTAGAAACGATGTGCAAAACAAATGACGGCTTTGAAATAGCCGAAGTCGATTTGAAACTTCGTGGTCCGGGAGATATAATGGGTAAACAACAAAGCGGCGTTTTGCAACTACAAATTGCAGATTTGGTAAGAGATAGAGACATTTTGATGGTGGCGCGAAATGAAGCTTTAAAACTAATAAAGAAAGATGCTTCTATGAGTTTACCTGAACATGCAGCGCTCAAAGGTGTTTTTTTAGAATTATCAAAAAAGAAAAATATTTGGAATTATATTAGTTAGTAATGCCAAAAATTATCAATTATCAATTAAAAAAATGGTACAATACAACCCAAAAGACTGGATAACATTTATTTTTCGTTTTCATAAAGCGGACACATTCCGTCAATTATTTACAATGATGATTTTCATTGCATTATATTCTGGCATTATCTGTTACCTTGAAGTTAGCTATTTTAATCTCCCCGAAGAAAGCCATGTCAAAAATATTTCTATCATGCATGGTATGCTAGGATTTGTAATTTCCTTATTACTAGCTTATAGAACTAATACTGCCTACGAAAGATGGTGGGAAGGAAGAAAACTTTGGGGTTCTTTAGTTAACAACAGTAGAAATTTGGCTATAAAATTATCAGCGATTTTAAAAGATGAACACGATAAAAAATACCTACGATATTTAATTCCAACGTATGCTTCCATTTTATCCAAACATTTAAGTAATGAAGAAGTCGGGCAGCTTTTATATGAAAATGTAGAATTAAAAATCAACCATCAAAAACACAAACCCAATCAAGTAGCACAAGTTATCTTTCATAAAATAAATGATTTACATCAGTCAGGAAAAATTTCGGGTGAACAATTAATTATTTTGAATTCTGAATTACAATCGTTTACTGAAATTTGTGGTGCTTGTGAACGAATTAAAAATACACCTATTCCCTACTCTTACAGTGCATTCATTAAGAAGTTTATTTTCTTTTATGTCATGACATTGCCGTTTGGATATGTTTTTAGTTTAGGATATTATGTAATTCCGGTAGTGGTTTTTATCTTTTATGTTTTAGCCAGTTTGGAATTAATTGCAGAGGAAATTGAAGATCCTTTTGGAGTTGATGCCAATGATTTACCAACAAAAAAAATTGCCGAAAGCATCAAAAAACACGTTGAAGAGTTGTTATAAATTAATCTACATTTTACAACTGTCAAATTGTTATATTTTTTGATTATACCTATCTTTGCTGACTTATTAATAATTCAAAAATGAAGATTTCATACAATTGGCTAAAACAATTCATTAAAATAGATTTAAAATCAGAAGAGACTGCAACCTTACTAACAGACTTAGGGTTGGAAGTAGAAGTGGTGGAGAAATACCAATCGGTTCGTGGTGGTTTGGAAGGTGTTGTTGTAGGTCATGTTTTGACCTGTGAAAAGCATCCCGATGCTGATAGATTGAGCATTACAACGGTCGATTTAGGAGATGGAAATCCAGTTCAAATCGTATGCGGTGCGAGCAATGTTGCTAAAGGACAAAACGTTCCAGTTGCGACTATTGGCACAAAATTGTTTGATGCATCAGGTGTTGCATTTGAAATCAAAAAGGGAAAAATTCGTGGGCAGGAAAGTCACGGAATGATTTGTGCCGAAGATGAATTAGGTCTCGGAACAAGTCATGAAGGCATTATGGTTTTAGATGCTAATTTAAAACCAGGAACTCCAGCGGCTAAGGTATTCAATATCGAAAATGACGAGGTGTTTGAAATTGGGTTAACACCAAATAGAGCTGATGCCATGTCGCATTATGGCGTGGCTCGAGATTTACGTGCTAGTTTGTTACAAAAAAATAGTAATATCGAGTTAATTACGCCTTCGGTTAGTACATTCCGAATTGACAAAAGAACCTTAAAAATCGATGTCGATGTCAAGGATAGCAAACTAGCCCCAAGATATTGTGGTGTAACCCTATCTGGATTAACGGTTAAACCATCTCCAGAATGGTTGCAAAACCGATTGAAAGCGATTGGAATTACTCCAAAAAACAATATTGTTGATGTTACCAATTATATTCTGCATGATTTAGGGCAACCACTTCACGCTTTTGATGCAGCAAAAATTAATGGTAAAATCATTGTGAAAACTTTGGCAGCTGGAACAAAATTTACCACGCTTGATGCTATTGAGAGAACGTTGCACGAAGAAGATTTGATGATTTGCGATGAAAAAGGACCGCTTTGTATTGCTGGAGTTTTCGGAGGAATAAACTCTGGTATTACTGAAACTACAAATTCCATTTTCTTAGAAAGTGCTTATTTCAATCCTGTGAGCATTAGAAAATCTGCCAAAAGACATGGGTTGAATACAGACGCTTCATTCCGTTTTGAAAGAGGAATTGATCCAAACATCACTGAATTTGCCTTAAAACGCGCTGCACTTTTGATAAAAGAAGTTGCTGGTGGGGAAATAACATCAGACATCATTGATATCTATCCAAAAAAGATGGAAGACTTCCCAGTTTTTTTGAATTTTGACAAAACTGCTAAGTTAATCGGGCAAGAATTACCTGAAGAAACTATAAAAAAAATATTAGCGTCATTAGATATCAAAGTAACTACAGTTTCCGATGCGGGTTTAGGATTAATTATTCCGTCTTACCGTGTGGATGTGCAACGTGAGATAGATGTCATTGAGGAAATCCTGAGAGTTTATGGATACAACAACATCAATTTTACTAAAAAATTGAATGCTACGGTTTCCAATTCGGCAAGAACCGAAGATTATAAAGTTCAAAATATCATCGCAACTCAATTGAATAGCTTAGGTTTCCACGAAATGATGGCAAATTCTTTGACAACCCCTCACTATGTTGTCTTATCCGAAATGCTGAAAGAAGAATACAATGTGATGATGTTAAATCCGTTGAGCAATGATTTGTCGGCTATGCGTCAATCCTTGTTGTTTTCAGGTTTGGAAGCCGTTTCGTATAACATCAACCGAAGAAATAGTGATTTAAAGTTATTCGAATTTGGAAAAACCTATCACAAATTGCCATCGGGTTACGTTGAACCAAAACACTTAACGCTTTTCGCTTCTGGAAACCGAAGTGAAGAAAGTTGGAGAAACGATCAAAAACCTTCTGATTTCTTTTTGTTCAAAGGATATGTGACTTCCGTTTTAGAGCGTTTGGGTATTCTTAAAATTCAAAACAAACCTGCAACTTCAGATGTATTTGCCGAAGGAATGGCGATAGCTTGTGGCAATGACATTTTAGTGGAATTTGGCACTGTGAAGAAATCAATATTGAAACATTTTGATATTAAACAAGAAGTGTTCTACGCCGATTTTAATTGGAATTTAATTCTAAAATTAATTAGTACTAAAATCAAATTTACTGACATTCCTAAATATCCAGAAGTGAGAAGAGATTTGGCGCTTTTGGTTGACCAATCCGTAGCTTTTGATGCTATTTATAGTATTGCGCGACAAACGGAAAAATCGCTTTTAAAAGACATCAATTTGTTTGATGTTTACGAAGGCAAAAACCTTCCAGAAGGAAAGAAATCCTATGCGGTAAGTTTCACTTTGCAAGACAATTCCAAAACCTTGACTGAGGAACAGATTGATAAAATCATGAATAAACTTCAGAAAAATATGGAAATAGAATTGGGTGCGAGTTTGAGATAAAATGATTATTTTATAAACACGAAGAAATGCTCGAAGAAATTCGGGCTTTTTTTATACCTTTAAATTCTAATTAATGCTTTATGAAAAATTTAAATGTCATTTTACTGTTTTGTGTTGTTTGCAGTTGTACTAATAAAACTGATGAATCAATTATAAACCTTCTAGCAAAAAACAATAAATTTTATAGCATACAGTTGGAAGAATACAAAATTGAATTACAGCAGAGTCGAGTCGATAGTCCGAGAATGTTTGATGAAAAATACTTCGAAGCAATTAGTGAAAATTTTGATGCCATTCAAAAACTTCAAAACAAGTCGGGTTATGATACGATTTTTGAAAAAATCAGAGAGCTTGCAATAGAAAATAAAATTGGTAAAATTATAAAGCCGATAGTATCGGAACATAAAGAAGTTTTAAAAAATAATTTATACGTCAACCTTATGCAAGCTATTCATGCTTACAAACTAAACAAACCAATTGGTTTAAGCACACATTGTAGGATGGGTGATCGTTTTAAGATTAGTAAAACAATTGCGAAAGATTCTGTTACTCTAGATTTTTATACCTCCAATCCGTATCAGTTAAATATTGATTATATAATAGATGAAAAAGACACTATCTATAATAGTATTTGTGAGTCAAATAAAGCATACAAAGTTTGGAGTATCCGCTACAAACCAAAATCAAAAAATTCCAGTTGTCAAGGTAAAATATTTTTTAATGAATTTTATAGCAACAATGCAATATTTGTTCAGGAATTTGATGATAAAAAAGCTGTAAATCTAAAATATCTTTTTAATTAAAAAAATAATAAGAATCGTAAAGCAATTGATTTAAGACTAAGACTTGTTTAACATTATACCATTTGTTCATATATGAACAATTGTTAAACATTGAAATTTAATAATAAATTATTTCAAATTTATTTAATTTTGAAAAAAAGAGCCATTATGAAAAATGTTAATCTTGAATTGGAACTAAAAACTATTAGAGATAAAGAGAAAAATAGTGATTTGTTGTTGCTGGTTGAAAAGATACTTCTTGAAGATGAAATTTCTAGAAATGAGATTTCAAATCAGTTATCACTGAAAAATGAAGCTATAAATAAGAATGCATTAGTTTTTGATTTACTAAAAACTGAAAATATTTTTCATATCAATCATATTGAGAAGATTTGTGTTGATTACCGACTTCGTTTTTTAGACAGCAGTTTATTCAAAAACAGCATTCCAGAGGAAGCTATCAGTAAAATAAAAAATCTTGAAAAAGAGCACCAAACTAAACTGGCTGGTTTTAAAATAGTAGCTCCAAGTAAAGCTTTCCATCTTTTAAATTATGATGACCCAATACTATTTATTCCTATTGGAAACAACTATTACTATTTAGTGCACAAATGGGGAGATGAGTTCAACTGGTATAGAAAACTACTCGTTTGGCCAGTTAAAAATTTGAGCAACTTTACGATAACTAGTATTTTGATTAGTATAATTGTAGCTCTACTTGTGCCCGAAAATAACTTGAGTAAATCAGTTCCTTTGGCACCATTGATTGTATTCCTTTTTGCTTTTAAATCTATTGTTGCTGTTTTTGCCTATTACTTTTTTATGATGGGAAAAAACTTCAACGAAGAAATTTGGCAGCGCAAATATTATAATAACTAAAAAAAGTCCCCTCGTTAAAAAACGAGAGGACTTTTACTTTATAACGATAAAAGAAAATTATTTCTTTTTCTCAGTTTTTTCCATTTTGGCTTTCAAACCAGCAAGAATGTCATTGTTATCTCCAAGAGTTGAAGCTGGAGCATTGTTGTTTGAAGCAACTGCTTCAGCAACCGCTTTCACATTTTTCTCTTCTTCTTCTTTGAAAATAGCAGTGTGCGATGCAACAACTCTTTTAAATTCTTTGTTAAATTCAATTACTTTGAATTCAGCTTCGTCACCTTTTTTCAATTTCTTACCGTCTTCTTTTTCCAAGTGACGTGTTGGAATAAATGCAACCACATCATCTCCGAAATCTACAGTAGCACCTTTGTCAACAATCTCAGCGATAGTTCCAGTGTGGATAGTTCCAACAGCGTAAGCATCTTCATGTTTGTCCCAAGGATTAGTTGTAGTTTGTTTGTGACCTAAAGATAATTTACGTCCTTCAACATCTAACTCTAATACAACTACTTCTAGATTGTCACCTACATTAACAAATTCTGATGGGTGTTTGATTTTCTTAGTCCAAGATAAATCTGAGATATAAACTAAACCGTCAATTCCTTCTTCTAACTCAACGAATATTCCGAAGTTAGTAAAGTTTCTAACGATACCTGTGTGTTTAGAACCAACTGGGTATTTAGCCGTAATATCAGTCCATGGATCTTGTGTCATTTGCTTGATACCCAAAGACATTTTTCTATCATCTCTATCAAGAGTTAAGATAACTGCTTCAACAATATCGCCCACTTTTACAAAATCTTGTGCACTTCTTAAGTGCGTTGACCAAGACATTTCAGAAACGTGAATTAAACCTTCAACACCTTCAGCTACTTCGATAAATGCACCGTAATCAGCGATTACAACTACTTTACCTTTCACTTTATCTCCAACAGCTAGTTGAGCATCAAGAGCATCCCATGGATGAGCATTTAATTGTTTTAAACCTAATTGAATTCTTGTTTTCTCATCATCAAAATCAAGGATTACAACATTTAATTTTTGATCTAATTCAAGCACTTCACTTGGGTGATTGATTCTAGACCAAGAAAGGTCAGTAATATGGATTAATCCATCAACACCACCTAAATCAATAAACACACCATAAGAAGTAATGTTTTTAACCACACCTTCTAATACTTGTCCTTTTTGTAACTGACCGATGATTTCTTTTTTCTGGATTTCAATATCTGCTTCAATAAGCGCTTTGTGCGAAACTACAACGTTTTTAAATTCGTGATTAATTTTTACGACTTTAAATTCCATCATTTTGTTTACATATACATCATAATCACGAATTGGTTTCACATCAATTTGTGAACCTGGTAAGAATGCTTCAATTCCGAAAACATCTACAATCATACCCCCTTTAGTTCTACATTTAACAAAACCTTGAACAATTTCTCCAGTTTCATTAGCAGCAATAACTCTATCCCAAGATTTGATAGTTCTAGCTTTTCTGTGAGATAATACTAATTGCCCTGTTTTGTCCTCACGAACGTCAATTAATACTTCTACTTTGTCACCCACTTTTAATCCTGGGTTGTAACGGAATTCGTTTAATGAAATAACACCTTCCGATTTTGCATTAATGTCAACAATGGCGTCTCTGTCAGTAATTCTAACTACAAAACCTTCTACAACTTCCTCTTGGTCAGTTGAAATAAAAGTTTTAGTTACTAAATCTTCAAACTCTTGTAAGTTTTTTTCATCTACTGCATCAATACCTTCTGAGTAATTGTGCCAGTTAAAATCGTTTAAAAACGCTTGTTGTTCTTTGTCTAATACAGCCATGCTGATAAAAAATTTGTATTCTGTTTTATCTGTGTTTCTTGATGCGGTGAAAAAAACAGAAGTTGTTTATATAAATAGTTGAACCCTAAAGGAAACGCTGACCGCCAAAAGGACTGCAAAAGTAATTCTTTTTTATGTATTTGCAAATAGAAAATAGAAAAAAGATGTTAGAGAAAAGACTAAAATGCTACAATTAAAAAACCCTTTCAGAGTTTGAAACTCAGAAAGGGTTGAAATAGTATACCGAAATTTTTAATGACTGACATTCGCAATATCATTTGGTTCGTGTTTGTGTTTGAAGAAAATAGCAAAAAGAATTGTTATTAGTAAGGCATATACGGCAAATGAAAACCATATTCCATGCCAATCTTTATTTCCATCATTTGTAAAATATTTATCAATTACATAGCCGCTAATTTTACTCCCTAAATAAGCTCCAACCCCATTTGTCATCATCATGAACAATCCTTGAGCTGAAGAACGAATTTTAGAATCTGTTGTAGTTTCTACAAATAAAGATCCTGATATATTGAAAAAATCAAAAGCCATACCGTATACAATACAAGATAAAATAATCATCCACAAACCATCCATTGGATTTCCATAAGCAAATAACCCAAAACGTAAAACCCAAGCTATCATTGAAAATAACATTACTTGCTTTATACCAAACCGTTTTAGGAAAAATGGAATAGCTAGAATGAATAAAGTTTCAGATATTTGGGAAATTGACATGATTATTGTTGAATACTTCACAACAAATGAGTCAGTATATTCAGGTATTTTTTTGAAATCATCTAAAAAAGAATCTCCATACATATTAGTTAATTGCAATGCAGCTCCTAGAAACATTGAAAAAATCATAAACAAAGCCATCTTAGAATTTGTAAAAAGCTTAAATGCATTTAAACCTAACTGTTCTAATAAGGTGGCATCATTAGAAATAGTTTTTTGTGGTGGACACTTTGGTAAAGTAAAAGAATAAATCCCCAATACAATAGCCATAATTGCTGCTATATAAAATTGATTAGCATTTGCTTTACTTCCCGTCAAATTAGTTATCCACATTGCAAAAATAAAACCAATAGTTCCCCAAACTCTAATTGGTGGAAATACCTTTACAACATCATAATTGTTATTTTTAAGTATATTGTATGCAATTGAATTAGATAAAGAAATAGTTGGCATGTAGCAAATCATAGCTCCAAAAATCACATAATAAAGAGTATTTGGATCATTTACACTAGGAACATAAAAAAGGATTAAACCATAAAAAATATGAAGAATACCATAAAGCTTCTCTGCATTTAGCCATTTGTCTGCAATTATTCCTGTTATGGCAGGCATGAATAAAGATGAAAGCCCTAGAGTAGAAAATATGGCACCAAACTCAGCTCCAGTCCAACCTTTAGCATTAAAACAGTAGGTGCCAATTGTTATTAACCATGCACCCCAAACAAAGAATTGGAGGAAACTCATCAATGTTAATCTGAATTTTATGCTCATAAAAATAATTTTGGTTTAGTTGAAAAATAGCTAGTAAATCTACTATTTAAATTGAGATAATCAAAAATTCAGAAAAATTTAGTACCCTTTTCAACTAATTCTAAAACTACATTAAACTGTTCCTCCCTAGTAAGCGAAGAATTGTCAATTTCTATAGCATCGTCTGCTTTTACCAAAGGTGAATCGTCACGATGCGTATCAATAAAATCTCTTTCTTGTACATTTTTTAACACCGCTTCAAAAGTAACTTTTTGCCCTTTTGACTGTAACTCATCAAATCGTCTTCGAGCACGAGTTTCAGGACTGGCATTCATAAAAACTTTAAGTTCAGCATCAGGAAAAACTACTGTTCCAATATCGCGACCATCCATAACAATACCTTTTTTGTTACCCATTTCTTGTTGCTGTTCTACTAGTTTTGACCGAACTTCTGAAACTTCAGCAATTTTGCTCACAAAATTAGAAACTTCAATAGTTCTGATTTCCTTTTCAACATTCATTTCGTTTAAATACATTTCAGCAAAACCTATTTCGGGATTAAATTGAAAATGTAATTTTATGTAGGGTAAACTATTGATTAATGTTTGTTTGTCAAAAAAATCAGTTCCAATGTAACCGTTTTGCATAGCAAATAATGTTACTGCGCGGTACATCGCACCCGAATCAACATAAATATAACCCAAATGATTGGCCAACTGTTTGGCTAAAGTGCTCTTTCCTGTGGAAGAAAATCCATCAATAGCGATAGTGATTTTTTTCATATACAAATGCTAATTGTTTTTTAATACCTATTTCCGGAAAAATCAATGGTCAATCCAAAAAGACTGGTATTGGCCGCTAATGTATATCGTGAATAGGAATAATTAAATTTCAGATTATTCACTTTTAACCCAAAACCTACAGAAATTCCGGAGAAATTTCGTTGCTCTAAGATACGTAATTCTTCGGCTCTTCTAAAATTGTACCCTAATCGAATATTAAATCCTTTGTCGGGAAATAATTCGGCACCAATAATTACATGACGCAAAGCATTGTTAAAAAAAGAAACTTTCTCAGGAGTTGAACCGCCATCCAATGAACCTTCTGCCCTATTTGGATTTGAAAACGCCAATTGCCATTGTTGCATATTTTCTAACGTTAAGTGCCAACGTATGGGAACATTTTCCATCAATTGAGAAACTCCAATTAACACTTCCAAAGGTAATTTTTCTCTAGTTTCTGCGTAAGGTGTAATTTGGGTTCCCAAATTTCTAATTGACAATGCCCAATTTACATCATTTCTTTCATCAATAAACAAAACGCCTAAATCGACCGCTGCTCCAAAAGAATTATAACTTTCTAATGTGGAAGAAATCAACTTGGCATTGGCTCCAATATAAAAATCAGAAAACGGAATATTATAAGCGTACCCAAAAGTCAAGGCAATTTCGCTTCCTGAAAAATCTGATGTTTGTTGACCGTTTTCATCATATCCATCAAATTTTCCATAATTGACATAATTCACACCACCAAAAAAAGTTTGCACGTGTCTGTCATAAGTATAAGCATAAGAAGCCGTTCCATAAGTCACTTCTCCAAAATAACTTCCATAGTTTAATGACAATTTATTGTCCATTTCTGGATTAATACAAGCTGGATTAAAATGCGCTTGATTGACATCTTTGTCATAAAAGGTAATTACCTTTCCTCCAATAGCAGCTTGCCTTGGTGAGGTTACTAAGTTTAAAAATTGATATATTGACTTTCCTCCTACTTGACTGAAACCAATCAAACAGGCGTGGAGAGTTACAATACAAAATAGTTTTTTAAACATCAAAAATGGCTTCTGCTAGATACTATAACGGAAATGCGAAGATATTATTTTATATCCTAGTAAAAAAAGATAAAAAAGAAAAGGCATAAGCGTTATTTTCTTATGCCTTTTTGGAAACTATAACTATGGATTTAAAGTTTTTTAGCGTTTTTTACTTTCTCATTAGTCAAAGCAAAATCAATGACTTCGCTCATTTCTTTTACATAATGAAAAGTTAAGCCATCTATGTATTCTGGTTTAATTTCTTCAATATCGCTTTTGTTTTCTTGACACAAAATTATTTCTTTAATGTTAGCTCTTTTGGCAGCCAGAATTTTTTCTTTTATTCCGCCCACAGGCAATACTTTGCCGCGAAGTGTAATTTCGCCTGTCATAGCAATGTTTTTCTTAATTTTCTTTTGAGTAAAAAGAGAGACTAACGAGGTTAGCATTGCAATTCCAGCACTTGGACCATCTTTTGGCGTGGCACCTTCGGGCACATGCAAATGAATATTATATTTGGAAATCATTCCTGAATCTAAACCAAAAATTTCAGCATTCGATTTGATATATTCTAAAGCTATTGTTGCAGATTCTTTCATTACAGTTCCCAAATTTCCTGTCAAGGTTAATGTCCCTTTTCCGGGAGAAATTAGAGATTCTATGAATAAAATGTCACCACCGACAGAAGTCCATGCCAAACCTGTGACTACTCCAGCTACATCATTGCTTTCTGATTTATCTCGAGCTAATTTTGGTGCACCAAGAATTTTAACAATATCTTCATCTGAAACTTTCACGTTGTATTCCTCTTCCATTGCTACTGATTTAGCAGCATTTCGTATAACTTGAGCTATTTTTTGCTCTAAACTTCTCACTCCAGATTCACGAGTATAACCTTCAACAATTTTCTCCAATTGTTTTTTTCCAATGGTTAAATGCTGCTTAGATAAACCATGTTCTTTTAATTGTTTTGGAAATAAATGTTGACGGGCAATTTCTACTTTTTCTTCAATAGTATAGCCAGTCATTCTAATAATTTCCATTCGGTCTTGCAACGCTGGTTGAATAGCTGCCATATTATTGGATGTAGCTATAAACATGACTTTTGACAAATCATAACCCATTTCTAAGAAATTATCATAGAAATCATTGTTTTGCTCTGGGTCAAGAACTTCTAACAAAGCAGAAGATGGATCACCTTGATGGCTATTTGATAATTTATCAATTTCATCCAAAACAAAGACTGGATTTGATGTTCCTGCTTTTTTCAAACTCTGAATAATTCTACCTGGCATAGCACCAATATAGGTTTTTCGGTGACCACGGATTTCAGCTTCGTCACGCAAACCGCCAAGTGAAATACGAACATATTCTCTCCCTAAAGCTTCGGCAATGGATTTTCCAATTGATGTTTTACCAACTCCTGGAGGACCAGTTAAACAGATGATTGGGGATTTCATGTCATTTCGCAATTTCAATACTGCTAAATGTTCGATGATCCTTTTTTTTACATCTTCCAAACCAAAATGGTCTCTGTCTACTATTTTTTGAGCGCGTTTTAAATCAAAATTATCTTTGGAATAGTGATTCCATGGCAATTCTAAAAATAATTCTAAATAATTTCTTTGAATACCAAAATCGGGTGCCTGAGGATTCATCCGCTGCATTTTAGAAATTTCTTTCTCAAAATGTTTTGCCGTTTTATCGTTCCAAGTTTTGGTCTTTGCCTTTTGACGCATTTCCTCTATATCTTGTTCATTAGAAACACCCCCCAACTCTTCTTGAATGGTTTTCATTTGTTGGTGCAAGAAATATTCGCGTTGTTGTTGGTCTAAATCAAAACGAACTTTAGACTGAATATCATTTTTCAATTCCAATTTTTGCAACTCCACATTCATAAATCGCAAAGTCTCTAAAGCTCTTTCTTTTAAAGCATTAATAATCAACAAATCTTGTTTTTCTTTTACCGTTAGGTTCATATTGGAAGAAACAAAATTGATTAAAAACGATTGACTTTCAATATTTTTAATAGCAAAAGTAGCTTCCGTTGGGATATTAGGACTTTCTTTAATAATTTCTATAGCTAATTCTCTGATTGAATCAAGTATGGCTACAAATTCTGTATCGTGTTTGCCGGGTCTTATTTCTTGAACTTCTTTAATTGTTGCTTTTAAGTAGGGCTTTTCATTAGTCACAGCATCAATAGCAAAGCGTTTTTTGCCTTGGAGAATTACAGTGATATTTCCATCTGGCATTTTAAGAACACGAAGGATTTGTGCCACAGTTCCAACAGTGTAAATATCATTTTTTGTAGGATCTTCGTCTTCTTCATTTTTTTGAGCAACAACACCTATAATTTTATTACCAGCATTGGCATCATTGATTAATTTAATCGATTTATCTCTTCCTGCAGAAATTGGTATTACCACACCAGGGAAAAGCACTGTATTTCGCAAAGGCAAAATAGGTAAAGAACCTGGAAGTTCTTCATTATTCATTTCCTCTTCATCCTCAGGGGTTAAAAGCGGAATTAAATCGGTTTCTGTATCGAATTCTTGTAATGACAGATTGTCAATAGAAAAAATATTTTGGTTTGACATGTAATTTTGATTTCGTCAAATTGACGTTAATTTTTAATTATGATTAACAAATGTAGGGCAAACTTTTAATAGAAATAAATTAAAATCAATATTTGACATTTGAATTATGCTAAAATCGATAAAAATACTTTTTTTATCAACCAGCACAATGATAAGACAATCTTAATGCCAAAAAAAATCCGTCAAATTGACGGATTTGATTTATTTTGAAGTTAAATTTAATTAAAAACTTCATCTTTCAAAGAAAACTCAAACTCACCATTAGTAACTGTAAATGGTCCTCCGATAGGATTTCCATTAGAAGATGTATTGTAAGTAAAACTAAATGTTCCTTTAACCTTTCTAGTAACACTACTGAACTCTAATATTGTAATTGTTCCAGGTATTTCATTTTCGATTATTGATGTACCAGATTCTTGTATAATTAAATCAACGTAAGGATAATCTTCAGGACCATCAATAATTGTATTTCCACTCTTCAAAACATAAGTTCCAGGTGTCCAATACTGTTGACTTAAAAACAAATTAATTTCAACTCCACTTGTTGTTGTTAAAAACGGATCTGAATTACCTTGTATTTTTATAAGTTTAAAATTATTTGCAATATTAGAATTTATTGAAACTCCAATTGCTAAACCTGTAATAGTGTAAAAAGCAGGTTTCATTTGATTGTATTGAACGCCATTTACATTAGCATTCATATATCCAACTATGGTAGGTTGTACTGTAACAATAGCTACATTAATTGGCCCAATCCAATTGCTATTTTGATTAGCAGAACATTTTGCACGTACATAGAAATCATAAGCATTAGTAGTCAAAATATTTGAAATTTGCTTTGTAGAAGTTGTTGAAACTACACTAGTGCCACTACCAACTGAAAAACCTGTTGCTCCATATTGTATTTCCCAACTTGTTTCAGTTCCTCCAGCTGTCCAAGACAAGTCAACATTCGTATTGGTAGTACTATTTCTAACAGCTGTTAAACTTGAAGGATTAGAGCATGTAGGATTAACTTGAATACCTTGAACATTTATTGGTCCAACCCATTGACTACTCAATTCTGTGCTACAGTTTGATTTTAAATAAAAACTATAGCTATTTGATGAATTTAACCCCGTAAGAACATAAGTAGTTGTATTAGCTATTACAGATGTTCCAGTGCCTAATACAAATCCTTGAATACCATATTGAACTGTCCATTCTGCTTCATCTCCACCTGCAACCCAACTTAAGCTTACTGAATTATTATTGATAAAATTGCTAGCTTGGAAAGCAGTTGGAACATCACATTGTTGATTAAAATCATCTAAATCAATAGCACTATCGATTGGTTCGTTTTCACAAGAAGTAAATGTGAAAGCAGTAAGGATAAAAAATAATCCGATTAAAATTTTATAGTTTTTCATAACAAATTTGTAAATATTGCTCAAATATAATTTTTTTTGTATTTATGACAATGCTTTTTTTGGAATTCTCAACAATAACAATAAACCAGTAAGGAAAAATACTCCCAAAAACACTATGGCAAATCGAGGACTTCCTGTAATTTGGTCAATAATTCCATAGACCATCATTCCTATTACAATTCCAATTTTTTCGGAAACATCATAAAAACTAAAGAAGGAAGTAGTGTCTTCTGTTTTTGGTAAAAATTTAGAATAAGTTGACCTTGACAGCGATTGAATTCCACCCATCACTAATCCGACTAAACTTGCCATGATATAAAATTCAATAGGTGTTGAAATAAAATAGGCAAAAACACATAATGAAAGCCAAAAAGCATTTAAAAAAATGAGCACAGTAACATTACCAAATTTTGCAGAAGCTCTCGATGTTAAAAAAGCTCCAAGAATTGCAACTAATTGAATTAATAATATACAAGTGATTAAACCAATTTGACTTTCCTCATCATCTTTCCATTGAATTTCCTGAGCGCCAAAATAGGTTGCTACTAACATCACTGTTTGCACTGCCATGCTGAAAACGAAGTAACTCAATAAATATCTTTTTAAAGGAATTTCGGTTTGCAATTGTTCCCAAACTTTTTTTAATTCTTTAAATCCATTAAATATAACTGCTTTGGTAACTTTTCTGTCCGAGTTTTTATTTCCTTTTGGCAAATACAAATAGGTGTATTGGCTAAAAACTATCCACCAAACACCAACCATAGCAAAAGAATAACGCATGGCTTTCATCGATGCTTGGGCTGGGGTTCCAGAAATATTGAACAACTCAGGTTTCATTATCATGGCGAGATTTATAATTAAAAGTAAAACACTTCCAATATAACCCATTGAAAATCCTCTGGCGCTAATTCTATCTTGTTGTTCGGGGAAAGCAATATCGGGCAAATAGGAATTGTAAAAAACCCAACTTCCCCAAAAACCTATCAATCCGAAAAAGTAAAATAGTAATCCCAAGAGAATATTATTCAAATCAAAAAAATAAAGCCCAACACAAGACAGCGCGCCTATGTAATTAAATGAACGCATAAAGATTTTTTTATTGCCAATATAATCAGCAATTCCCGAAAGTATTGGGGAAAAAATAGCCACACATAAAAACGCTGCGGCTGTAACAAAACTAATCAGTGCCGAGTTTTTAAAGTTATGCCCAAAAACCATAATATAAGGATTGTCTTTTTCAAACAACGCATTATAAAAAATAGGAAAAACAGCCGAAGCAATAACCAAACTATAAACGGAATTTGCCCAATCATAGAAAGCCCAAGCGTTGAGCAATATTGGATGACCTTTAGGAAGTATTGGCATAATTAGTTTTTTTAAATAAAAAATCCCGAGTTAATTCGGGACTAAATATACTCTTTTTTTAGAATTGGAATATTATTTAAACGTTACGCCAAATTTTAATGCTTCAGCTTTAGCTTCAGGAACTAATCTTTTTAAATTAGCAATTCTAGTTTCATCTGAGGGATGCGTACTCATAAATTCTGCTGGTTTTTGTCCTCCAGATGCTTTTGACATTCTTCCCCAAAACTCAATAGCTCTTTCCGGATTGTATCCCGCAATAGCCATTAATTTCAATCCAATCATATCAGCTTCACTTTCATGACTTCTGCTAAAAGGCATCATGCCGCCATATTGTGATATGCCACCATAAGCTAACATAGCCAATTGTTGTGTTTGGGCACTTTCGCCTCCAGTAGCAACAGCAACACCAACAGCACCAGCTTGTTGCAACATTCCAGCACTCATTCGTTGTTGACCATGATTGGCTAACGCATGAGAAACTTCATGTCCCATAACGGTTGCTAATCCTTCTTCGTCTTTAGTAATAGGGAGAATTCCAGAATAGACTACAATTTTTCCGCCCGGCATACACCATGCGTTTACTTCTTTATTTTCTACCAATTTATATTCCCATCTATAATCTTTCAAATATTCGGTATATCCATTGGCATTCAACCATTTTTCGGCAGCAGCTCTTATTTTCATACCAACTTGCTCTACTTTTAGGGCATCAGTTGTACCAGCGATAACTTTATTTTCCTTCAAAAAAGTTCCATATTGCTGAAATGCAGTTGGAAATATTTGGCTGTTGTCTACCAAAGCCATAGTACTTTTTCCAGTAAACGGATTTTTAGCACACGATAGAATTAAAATCAACGCTAACATCGTACACAATAAAACTCCCTTCTTCATAATTTAAAAATTGAATAACAAACTTACACAATCTAATATCAATAAAATTATAAAATTAAATTAAAAAATTACATAATCTATGCCCCAAATAGGTGTATCTCAGTGAAATCTTTATCAATAATTAAGAAGTTACCGCCATTAAATTGAACGTCTTCAAAAGTGATTTTTTCATTATCCACTTCAATTCTCTTCACTTTAAAAGGCAATCCTTTGAGGTTTACTTTAAACTTGGAATATTGTGTTTCAAATGTTCCTTCTCTGTGCTGTTGGATAATGAGTTCTTTTTCTTTACCAGTTGCATTAAAAGTTCGCAAAGAAAAACGCCCTTTGTTATAATCATAACCATCTTGGGCATCTTCGTATACCACTGATTTTTCTTTACCCAATTTGTAATAAACATCCAATGTTATTTCATCAAATTGAAGTTCTCCCACATATTGTTGGACTGGGTATTTTGGAATAACAGCACCTTCTTTAACGAAAATCGGAATTTGATCAAAATCCGATTTTATCCAAAGCTCTTTTTTTCCTTCTAATAATTCGTTTGTCCAGTAATTATACCAATTTCCCTTTGGAATATACATTCTTCTTCCTAAAGCATTGGGTTCTAATATTGGACAAACTAAAATTTGATTTCCGAAAATGAATTCATCTGTTCTGTAATGCGTATGAAAATCGTCTTGATCAAAATATACTAATGGCTTTAACATTGGTGTTCCTTCATTGACGTATTGCCAAAACATCGTATATAAATAAGGTAACAATTGATAACGTAATTCAACAAATTTTCGTGTAATATCGATTACTTCTTCTCCAAATGACCAGGGCTCTTGTTCGCCATGATCGCCAGAAGAATGTGTTCGGCAAAAAGGATGAAACACACCTAGTTGTATCCAACGTGCATACAGTTCACCCGAAGGTTGTTCGGCAAATCCACCAATATCAGAACCCGTGAAACCCATTCCAGAAATTGACATTCGTTGCATTTGAATATTGGCTATCCATAAATGTTCCCAAGTGGCTACATTATCACCGGTCCAAGAAGACGTGTATCGTTGCGCACCCGAATAAGCAGAACGAGTAATAATAAATGGTCTTTTTGGATACGAAAAACGCTTTACACCTTCGTAAGTTGCTCTTGCCATTTGAGTACCATAAATATTGTGAGCTTTTCTATGGCTACAAGGATTTCCATCATAATCATGGCGAACATCATATGGAAAGGTTTTTCCGGGAACATCCATTACTGCGGGCTCGTTCATATCATTCCAAACCCCTTTTACGCCTATTTCCGAAATTAATTCTTTGAATAAACCTGCCCACCATTCTCTCACTTCTGGATTGGTGTAATCAGGAAAATTACATTCGCCTGGCCATACTTTCCCTTTCATATAGGGACCATCAGCACGTTTACAGAAATAATCTTTTTCTAATGCTTCTTTATAAACGGAATAATCTTTGTCTATTTTTATTCCTGGATCAATAATAACAACCGTTTTGAAACCCTCTTTGGCCAACTCGGCAACCATTCTTTTGGGTTCAGGGAAATACTCTTTGCTCCAAGTGAAACAACGAAATCCTTCCATGTAATCAATATCTAAATAAATGGCATCACAAGGAATTTTTAGTTCTCTAAAAGTGGCTGCGACCTCTTTTACTTTAATTTCGGGATAATAACTCCATTTGCATTGATGGTATCCCAATGCCCACATGGGTGGCATTTCGGGTTTGCCCGTTAAATGAGTATAAGCTGTGACAACATCACTCATTTTTGGACCATAAATAAAGTAGTAATTCATTTCACCACCTTCTGCCCAAAAACTGGTTACATTTCGTCGTTCATGACAAAAGTCAAAAAAAGTTCTAAACGTGTTATCGAAGAAAACGCCATAAGCTTTGTTATGATGCAACCCAATATAAAAAGGAACCACTTTGTATAATGGCTCTTGGTCTTTCTGAAAAGCATATTGATCGGTTGCCCAATTTTCTAATCGTTTTCCTTTCAAATTTAGATGAGTGGCTTTATCACCCAATCCGTAAAAACTTTCTCCATCTTTTGATTGCTTACTCATTTTTACAATATTGCCGCCATGCTCATAACTTTCTTCCCAATGAAAACCAATTTCATCTTCTAAAATAGCAAAACCATCAATATCATGAATGGAAACTTTGGCATCTTTTTTATTGACTTTGCAATATACTTTGCTGGTTTTTATCAAATAATGAGTGCTTTCTTCAAACACTTCCAATTGATTGTAACCATGCGATTGAGTTTTGTCAATGGCGTATGAGAAATCGTTACTGAAATATCCTTTGGTAGTATAGCGAAACCGAATTAAACTATCACGGAGAATCGTGATTTTCAGTATCATATTGTTATCTGTGTTGAAAAAAATACTGTCAACCTCTTGATGAAATGATATTATGTTGGAAGGAAATAAATCGCCTTTGTGTTCTAGTTCGGTATTGGTAATCATATTGATTTTTTAATGTAGTGTTGCCAAATTTACAAAGATGAAATCTAAAACAAGGCAACTTATTAGAGTAGTTTTTAACTACAACGTTTGCGGATTTTAATAAAACATTTTATTTTTAAACCATTAAGAAATTAAGTTAATTAAGTGTTTCCTATTAAGGTATTTTCTTAATGGAACTTAATTTCTTAATGG
>Ga0208853_1000108_pt1 | contig 23544 bp, 25 predicted proteins | sample LakMenEpi03Oct11_FD_150667 | JGI IMG/M metagenome (GOLD analysis project Ga0208853, IMG submission 150667) | Freshwater microbial communities from Lake Mendota, WI - 03OCT2011 deep hole epilimnion (SPAdes) | ecosystem: Environmental > Aquatic > Freshwater > Lake > Epilimnion/Euphotic zone ... | reverse complement strand
AGATTTTCAATTTGTTCAACAACCAAAATGCCATTACCAATACTTGGGTTCGCGATGTGTATACCAAAAACCAATACGGAATTCCAAATTATATGACCACACGCGTTTTCAATATAAAATTGACTGCAAGATTGTAGATGAAACAAAGGATTAGACATAGAAAACTATTTTATGTTCCCGGTATGATTTCATTGCTATTGATTCCTGTTTTGTGTTTGTGGCATCTCTATGCCCAAAAATCATTTGATAAAGAAGGAAGTATGGATCTCGGGCTTCCGGATAAAGGAAGTATGGAACAAATGAAAAAGGATTATCCTTTAATCGAGCAAAGGAATTATATAGTATTTACTTTTAATGGTTCACTTGAAGCTGAAAATGAAACATTAACCAAGTTCCAAAAATCTTTAAAGCGATTTAACCACATTAAAGATACAATTAATGGTATTAAACTTTGTTTTGGAAAGCAAATGAAGTACGAGGTTTTTATCAGAATTCTGGAAATAGTCTCTATTGAAATGACACCAACTTATTTACTATTCGGTCAAGAATTAATTGTTGTAAATGCCTCAAAAAGTGATATAGAAAGACACAGTAAACAGATAAAAGAAAAGTATGATTCAAGTAAACAGATGAATTGTGGCACGCAAGAAGCAATGTACCAAAAAAGATTATTTGATGAAGAACAAAAGAAGTTGATTGATGATGAAAAAATCCATAAAGCATTTTTTAAACAACATTGGTATTTGTTTTTGGCCTACTTCGGAATAGTAATACTCAACTTTTATGCTCTAATAAAATTCAACAAGAATAGAAATTACAATCAAAAATTATATCTTTGATATACTTTTCAAAAAATTCTTAAAATGAAAAATTATTTTCCATATATTTTGTTAGCTTTCATTGTTACTTTTTCCAGTTGCAAAAAACAAGAAAAAGAAAAACCCAAAGTGATTTATGACACTACTACTAAAGAAAAAGTGCTTGTAAAAATGGATACAACCCAAATTAAAGTAGCCGATTTGCCTATCAATATGGAAGGAACAAATTATTTGATTTATCCCATAGGCACAGTTACCGGTGAAAAAAAGGGGATGAAATATGCCAATGATTCAGAGGATAGTTTTACGGTTTCCAATTATGGCGAATACCAAATTACGGGTTTTTTGAAAAATTTAAAATTTCAGGAAATTGGACAGGATACTATTTATGCTTTAACAGATAAACCAGTTTTAATACTCACTGCAACCTATTTAAAATCAATAGCTACTAAATCGAAAAAGCAACTACTGGTTTATACTTTGACAGATATTGACTCTAATAAGGACAATAAATTAGACACAAACGATATAAAATCTATTTACATCAGTGCTATTTCGGGGAAAAACCTAACCAAACTTTCTACCGATTTTCAAGAATTAATTGATTGGAAAGTTATTGAGGCAAAAAACAGCTTGTATTTTAGAAGTATTGAAGACACTAACAAAAATGGTGAATTTGATAAAGACGATAAAGTTCATTATAACGTTGTCAATCTAATGGATACAGAATGGTTGGTTCAAGAATATTTTCCTATATAATATTTATACCATTTCTGAATTGAAATAGTATTAGTCAAACGACTGCATTGTTACCAATTTAGAATAAGTTCCGTTTTTGGTTAACAACTCATCATGAGTCCCTTGTTCTACAATTTTTCCTTTATGCATTACCACAATTGTATCAGCTTTTTGTATGGTTGAAAGGCGATGCGCAATTACTATGGAAGTTCGGTTTTGCATCATGTTTTCCAAAGCTATTTGAACCAATCTTTCACTTTCGGTATCCAAAGCCGATGTAGCTTCATCCAAAATCATAATTGGTGGATTTTTCAAAACGGCTCGAGCAATTGAAAGTCTTTGTTTTTGTCCACCCGAAAGTTTGTTGCCACTATCGCCAATATTGGTATAAATACCTTCGGGTAAGTCTTTGACAAACTCATAAGCATTGGCAATTTTGAGTGCTTCAATGATTTCGTCATCGGTGGCATCTGGTTTTCCCAACGCAATATTGGCTTTGATAGTATCATTAAACAAAATAGAATCTTGTGTCACCAATCCCATTAAATCTCTTAATGATTTCAAATTCATATCTTTAATGTCAATACCGTCAATTTTTATAATTCCTTCTTGAACATCATAAAATCTCGTTAGCAAATTAGCAATGGTACTTTTTCCACTTCCCGATTGACCAACTAGAGCGACTGTTTTTCCTTTTGAAACTTCAAGAGAAAAGTTTTTCAATACATTCTCGTCCTCGTATTTAAAATTGATGTTTTCAATGGTAATTTTATCTGTGAAAGTTCCTTTAACTATAGCGTTTGATTTGTTGGTTATGGTGTTTTCAACTTCTAAAACGTCAAATACTCTTTCTGCGGCAGCTAATCCTGATTTAACTTGATAAGATGCTTTTGAAATTGCTTTTGCTGGAGTTAAGATATTATAAGCCAATCCCATATAAGCTAAAAACTTTGATCCTTCTAATAAAGGCGCTCCGCAAGCAAATTTTTCTACCAAAACCATATTTCCGCCATACCATAATAATATGGCAATAACCACAATTCCCATGAATTCACTCATTGGTGAAGATAGATTATTTTTAACGCCAATACTATTGCTTAATTTATACAAACGTTCGATAGAATTATTGAATTTCTCTCTAAAAGTACCTTCAGAATTGTAGCTTTTAACGACTTTCAAACCGCCAAGTGTTTCCTCAACAATGGATATTAAATATCCGTTTTCATCTTGAGCTTTCTTGGATTTTACTTTCAATGTTTTTCCGATTTTTGTAATGATAAAACCCGAAATTGGAATAAAAATAAATACAAAAAGAGTCAATTTGAAACTTATAGCAACCATAGCTCCAATAGTAAAAAGAATGGTCATTGGTTCTTTTACAACTAATTCCAAAATTGAAAAAAAGGAATTTTGAACTTCATTGACATCCCCTAGCATTCTAGCCATTATATCTCCCTTTCGTCTCTCGGAATAATAAGAAACGGGTAAGTCGATTATTTTATCAAACATTTTATTTCGTAAGTCTCTTAAAACGCCATTTTTTAACAACATTAAATGATTTAATGCTAAATAATTAAATAGATTTTTTAATAAAAAAGTAGAAATGATAATTGATACTACAAGTAATAAAGCATATTGAGCTCCATTTTCAGTAGTTAACTTTGTGATATAAAAATAAAGATAGTCTTTACCATAATTAGTTATGTCCCAAATTGAAGTCCATTTCGGTTCTTCAATAATTTTTTCAGCATCTTTAAATAACACATCCAACATTGGTATTAAAGCTATGAATGAAAGTGTACTAAAAAGAGCATATAGTATGTTGAATATAACATTCCAAATCACATTTGATTTGTATGGTTTCAGAAATGGAATTAGTTTCTTTAAATTTTTATCCATTAGTTCAATTGCATTTCAGAAATTATATTTTTTATTTTGGTATCTAAGTAAGTATCAGCTGCTGGCATTTCGTCAATACTTTCGATGGCAGTATTCACGCTGAAGTAAAATTTTATTTTTGGTTCTGTTCCACTAGGACGAGCACAAATTTTAGAACCATCTTCCAAATAGTAAATCAACACATCCGATTTTGGAACTAACAAAGCTTCAGTTTCATTGCTCAAAAGATTTCGTGCCGTGGAGTTTTCATAATCTTCTACCATAATTACTCGTTGTCCATTGATTTCTGCAACTGGATTTTCGCGCATGTCAACCATCATTTGCTTGATTTCGTTAGCGCCTTCAATCCCTTTTTTGGTAATTGAAATCAAATGTTCTTTATAGAAACCAAAATCCACGTACAATTGCTGTAATTCTTTATAAACAGAACTTCCTTTTTCTTTGGCTTGTGCTGCAATTTCACACATTAGTAAAATCGCACCCACAGCATCTTTATCGCGCACAGCGTCACCAACCATATACCCAAAACTTTCTTCGCCACCGCCAATAAATTGTAATTCAGGGAAGTCTTTGATAAATTTCGCAATCCATTTAAATCCAGTTAAACCAACTTTACATTCTACATTATATGCAGAAGCCATTTCCAACATCATTGGGGTTGAAACAATAGTGGAACCTACGAACTGTTTGCCATCAATCTTACCTGCTTTTTTCCATTGTTCCAAAAGAAAATGCGTCATTACAACCATGGTTTGGTTTCCATTCAATAATTGCAATTTTCCTTCATTATTTCTGACGGCTACGCCCAATCGGTCGCTATCAGGGTCAGTGCCAAACACAATGTCTGAATTTGTTTTTTCAGCTAAAGCTAACGCCATTGTCAACGCTTCTGGTTCTTCTGGATTTGGAGATTTTACTGTTGGAAAATCGCCATTAGGTTCGGCTTGTTCAGGAACAATATTCACATCGGTATAACCTGCTTTTGCCAAAACAGCTGGAACCAATTTTATAGAGGTTCCATGCAAAGAAGTGTATACAATTTTTAAATTTTCTTTGGCTATAGCCGAAATGTTAAAACTTGCATTTTCGATAGTGGAATCAATAAAAGCTTGGTCAATGGCAACATCTATATATTCAATTAAACTTTCGTTGGCATCAAACTTAATTTCACTGTATTTTAAATCTTCAATCACTCGAATAATTTCCTCGTCTTCGGGCGGTACTAATTGTCCACCATCTTGCCAATATACTTTGTAACCATTGTATTCTGGCGGATTATGAGAAGCAGTAAGCACAATTCCAGCATGACAATTAAGGTGTTTTAAGGCAAAAGACAACTCGGGTGTTGGTCGCATTTCCGAAAACAAATAGACATAAATTCCGTTTGCAGAAAAAACATCCGCAACCACTTTTGCCAAAGTGTCACTGTTATGACGACAATCGTAAGCAATTACTACTTTCAACTGTTCCGTAGGGAATGATTTTTTTAAATAATCCGATAACCCTTGTGTGTTTTTACCCAAAGTATATTTGTTGATACGATTAGTGCCAACACCCATTATTCCGCGCATTCCACCAGTGCCAAATTCCAAATTTTTATAAAAACTCTCCTCCAAATTTTTTGGAGAAGTAGTCATCATTTCGATGATTTCGTCTTTTGTTGCTGCGTCAAAAGAAGGTGTTAACCATTCATTGACTTTGTCTAATATATTTTTTTCGATGTTCATCTTGTTATTTTTTATAACCAATTTTATTTCTTTCAACAATTACTTCCTTATTTTCTTTTTCAACTAAATAATTTAAAACATTATATATTTCTGGCAACTGTCCTTCAATTTCTGTAATTCTGTTTTGCAATTCGGTATAATTTACAGCAAATTGTCTTATTGTAACAAATGCACTGAATTCCATCTCCCTCTCCTTTGGGGAGGGCCGGGGTGGGGCTTTTTATCACTTTTTAAAACACTTGATAACATTGCAATACCCTGTTCTGTAAAGGCAAAAGGAGAAGAACCACCTAAATAGCTTTTTGATGGTATCACATTTTGTGATACCAGGCGATTTATCTCTAAATCCGAAAGTTCAAACATAAAATCTTCTGGAAATCTTTTTAAATTCCTCCTAATACTTTGTTTTAAAACACGTGTTTCAACATCATATAGTAATGCCAAATCAAAATCAAGCATTACTTTACATCCTCGAATTTCAAATATTTTATTTTGAATAACTTCTATTTCCATACTACATTTTGGTTTGAGGTCACAAATTGTGTCCTCAAGTTGAACTACAAATTCACTTCACTTGAAATTTTATAGCGTTCCTCGTTATTCTTAGTTCGAAGAATAATTTCGCCCAAAAATCCAGCTAAAAATAATTGTGAACCTATAATCATGGCAGTTAAGGCAATGTAAAAAAGAGGATTTTCGGTGACTAAAACCGTTTTATAACCAGCATATAACCTAATAAGTTTGATAGAAATAATGAAACCAGTTGCTATAAATCCGATGATAAACATTAAAACACCGCCAGCACCAAAAAGATGCATCGGTCTTTTGCCATAACGTGATAAAAACCAAATGGTGATTAAATCCAAAAATCCATTGATAAAGCGACTCATTCCAAATTTAGATTCTCCATATTTTCTAGCTTGATGAATGACTACTTTTTCACCAATTTTGGAAAACCCAGCATTCTTGGCTAAAACAGGAATGTAACGGTGCATTTCGCCCGAAACTTCAATGTTTTTAATTACGGTATTTTTGTAAGCTTTTAAACCACAATTGAAATCGTTGAGATATACTCCAGAGGTTTTTCGTGCAGCCCAATTGAAAAGTTTGGATGGTAAATTCTTTGTTACAACCGAATCATAACGTTTCTTTTTCCAACCCGAAACCAAATCGTAATCTTGGGTTATTACCATTTTGTATAAATCTGGTATTTCCTCTGGACTATCCTGTAAATCAGCATCCATAGTAATCACAACGTCACCTTTCGCTTTGGCAAAACCAGCATGCAATGCTTGTGATTTACCAAAATTTCGCATGAAACGAATGCCTTTTACATTCCCATTTTCTTTTGAAAGCGACTCTATAATCTGCCACGAATCATCCGTGCTTCCATCATCTATAAAAATAACTTCATAGGAATATTTGTGAGCTGTCATTACTTTGACAATCCATTGATGCAATTCGGGTAACGATTCCTGCTCGTTAAGTAGCGGAATGATGATGGATAGATTCATTTATTAAATTAATAACTTTGTGTGCTGTCTTTTTTTATTATTGCTCCAATAATTAAAGAATAAATTAATCCAATAAATGCATACATTATTATTGTAAATGGAATTGAAATTATAGGGTTCATAAATTTTTTTGTCCATGAAATAGCCATTTCAACTTGCTCAGATGTCATATTAGGGTTTTGTTCGGTTAAAGCATTTTTAGTCTTTCTCAAAATTTCTTCAACAAACTCTGGAAATATTGTGTTAAAAATAGCCGTAAAAACAGCATAAAGTAATGCAGCAATTACACAGATAACTACACCTATTTTTAAGGTTTCCCCAAATGAAATAAGCCCTGAATTTAATTTGTTTTTAAAGTTATTTGCGCCCAATAAAATAAATACAATTGGAAATAGCAAAAAATTTAAAACATTCATGACAATGCCAAAGACTTCATTTGTTGATGGGTCAATATTTAAGGCATAAGAGATAACAAATTCAAGAATCATTAAAAAGCCGAAAAGCACGCCATATTGAATTGATGATTTTGTAGGTGAGATAGTTTTTTCCATAATTTTTTTAAGTTTAAATTAATGTAACAAATATAGTAATTCCGCAATTATATACAGTTAGTTTTATACATTTAAAAAAAGTTACATATCGCTTTGATTATTGCAAAAAAGTTGTATTTTTGCACACGCTAATAAAATAATATAAATATTAAAAGTTGTAGTAAGTTTATACCTTTCGAAATGAAAGCATCAAAACAAACTACTTCAAAAACATAAAAAAGGATTATCATGAAAAAAGGAATTCACCCAGAAAATTACCGATTAGTTGCTTTTAAAGACATGTCGAACGACGATGTTTTTATCACTAAATCAACAGTAGAAACAAAAGAAACCATCACACACCAAGGTGTTGAATATCCAGTTTACAAAATGGAGATTTCTAGAAGTTCTCATCCTTTTTACACAGGCAAATCTAAACTTATTGATACGGCAGGACGTATCGATAAATTCAAAACGAAATACGCTAAACACGCAAAATAAGTCCCTAACCTTCGGGATAGATTTTCAAATTTTTACAAAACCTTTCATTTTAATGGAAGGTTTTTTTATGAACCAAAGTTTTGTAACTTTGAAATGTGTTTAAAAGTAAGAATTGAACCCTTAAACTTTTAAACCCTTAAACTTTTAAACTTCTCAAATGAACTACATACTTTTTGACGGAACAGTTCGCAATGCGTTGCTTCCTTTTACCTTTACACGTCCTGTAGCCGATATTCGTGTTGGAATATTAACCATTCGTGAAAAATGGGAGAAATATTTGGGTTCAACAACCACCACTTTGACGGAAGAATACCTGTCGGAAAAATTTCCAATGGTGGAAATGGAGAATAATGTATTGATTAATGCTTCTTTTTTACCCAACGATATTTTGGCAGAAATAGTCAAAAATTTAGAGAAAAACCAAGCTATTTTTCAAGGAGAAGAAGTGATTGCTTTTTATACTAATGACACGCAAGAAGAAGTTGATTTTGATACTTATGAAATAATTGAATTCAATGAAGAGTGCTTAAAATTGGAACACACTTGGGATATTTTTGCCAAAAATGATGCTGCACTTCGTGAAGATTTTGAGTTAATTACCGAAGACAGAAAGTCACAACCGATTCCTAAAAGTGTCAATGTAATTTCTCCCAAAAACATTTTTATCGAAGAAGGAGCAAAGCTAGAATTTGTAACTTTAAATGCCTCTACAGGACCAATTTACATTGGAAAAAACGCTGAAATTATGGAAGGTTCGGTCATTCGTGGACCATTTGCTTTGTGTGAAGAAGCTCAAGTAAAACTGGCTACAAAAGTATATGGCGCTACAACTATTGGGCCTCATTGTAGAATAGGTGGCGAAGTGAATAACTCGGTTTTATTTGGCTATTCCAATAAAGGCCACGACGGATTTTTAGGAAATTCGGTTCTTGGTGAATGGTGTAATATGGGTGCCGACAGCAATAATTCCAATTTAAAAAACAACTACGAAGAAGTGCGTTTGTGGAGTTATGAAACTGAAGGATTTGCACGAACTGGTTTGCAGTTTTGCGGATTGATGATGGGTGATCATAGCAAATGCGGTATCAATACCATGTTCAATACAGGAACTGTAGTGGGTGTAAGTGCCAACATTTTTGGTGCTGGGTTTCCTCGCAATTTTGTGCCAAGTTTTTCTTGGGGTGGCGCTACGGGATTTACTACTTATTTAACGTCTAAAGCATTTCAAACTGCCAAAATAGCTATGGCAAGACGTCAAGTGGAATTTACTGAGGAAGACGCTAAGATTTTGGAACACGTTTTTGAAATCACAAAAAAATACAGAAAAGAGTAAGCTTAAACTTGACAAAAGATTACCGCAAATTTGCAAATTGAAATAAGTAATTTGTGAATTAGCGGTTTTTAATTTTAACTGTTTATTAATAGAAATTTAGTTAGTATTTTTGCGTACTCAATTTTTGACAACGACCTGTTTGTCGGCAGTCAGGTTTTATCAATTGAGGAAACTTATGGAACAAAAAAAGAAAGTTGCCTTTTATACTCTAGGTTGCAAATTAAATTTTTCCGAAACGTCTACTATAGCAAGGAATTTTCAAAACGAAGGATTTGACAGAGTTGACTTTGAAGAAGTAGCCGATATCTATGTCATCAATACTTGTTCGGTTACCGAAAATGCCGATAAACAATTCAAACAAGTAGTAAAAAAAGCCATGAAGCTCAACGATAAGGCGTTCGTTGCTGCAGTGGGTTGTTATGCGCAATTAAAACCAGAAGAATTAGCCGCTGTTGATGGCGTTGATTTGGTTTTGGGTGCCACCGAAAAATTCAAAATCACCGATTACATCAATGATTTGTCCAAAAATGATAGGGGCGAAGTGCATTCTTGCGAAATTGAAGAAGCCGATTTTTATGTTGGAAGTTATTCTATAGGCGACAGAACGCGTGCGTTTCTGAAAGTGCAAGACGGTTGCGATTATAAATGTACTTATTGTACGATTCCTTTGGCGCGAGGAATTTCCAGAAGTGATGCTTTGGAAAATGTGTTGAAAAATGCTTCCGAAATTTCTCAGCAAGGAATTAAAGAAATCGTTTTAACTGGTGTGAATATTGGCGATTATGGCAAAGGTGAATTTGGGAATAAAAAACACGAACATACTTTTCTAGATTTAGTAAAAGCTTTAGATGAAGTTGAAGGCATAGAACGATTGCGTATTTCTTCCATAGAACCCAATTTACTCAAAAACGAAACCATCGAATTTGTATCTCAAAGCAGAACATTTGTGCCACATTTTCATATTCCATTGCAAAGTGGGAGCAACGAAATTCTTGGTAAAATGAAAAGACGCTATCAACGAGAAGTGTATACCGAACGTGTCAATAAAATCCGAGAAGTAATGCCTCATGCTTGTATTGGTGTTGATGTGATTGTTGGGTTTCCTGGTGAATCCGACGAACATTTTTTGGAAACCTATCATTTTTTGAATGAAATGGATATTTCTTATTTGCATGTTTTTACCTATTCCGAAAGAGATAATACCGAAGCTGCTGCAATGACTGATGTTGTTCCAATGAATATCAGAAATAAACGTAGCAAAATGTTACGTGGATTGTCTGTAAAAAAGCGTCGTGCTTTTTATGAAAGTCAAATAGGAACTAACAGAACAGTATTGTTTGAAAGCGAAAACAAAGAGGGATACATTCACGGATTTACAGAAAACTATGTCAAAGTAAAAACACCTTGGAATCCGGAATTAGTCAATACGTTACACGAAATCAAATTAACCAAAATTGAAGAAGATGGAAGTGTGAGGTTAAAATTCCAAAACGAAAAATCCCAAATTCCAACTGTATAGATTGGAATTTGGAATTTAAAAATTGGAATTTTTAATACTTATAATGAAACCGAATCTTAGTAATCCTAAAAACAGTTTCGCCATATTGTTCTATAAACTCAAATTTATTTCGTCCAGGTTGCTTGAAATCAATAAGTTTTTCGGCAGCAATTTCAAAATAGTTTCCATTTCCTTCAAACATAAATTTTCCTCCATTGTTTCGATAAGCAGAACGAATAAGTTGAAACTCCGATAAATTCCATGTCGTTAAAGCTGCATTCACATCATCAAGTTTAGAAAACAATCCCGATGTAATTTCGGTTTTGCTTCCATAATATTTTTCTATAGTTTCAAAAAAAGTAATAATGTTATCGTTTAATTTTTCAGAATTCATATTATAAAAATAGAAAAAAAATTCCAAATTCAATTTTTGTAATGAGAATTTGGAATATCAGTTTTGGAATTTTGAAACTAAATTTTTATTCCAGGAGGAAGTAAATCTTTATATGAAGTGTTTTTTCTAAAAAAAAGTGCAATTTTAGGAAGAATAGGAACGACTTTTAACTTTCGCTCATAAGCAATTTCCATAATATTTTTTAACAAATCATTTATAAAATCTTCATCTTCAAAGCCATCAAAAGTATTTATTCGAGTAAGGAAAATTTTCTTTTCTTGAAATGAATATTCAACTGAAATCAGTTTACCATCAACTAAAGTTTCAAATTGACGGGCAAAGGTGTTGTCTTTAATTTCCATTTTTTCCGAAATTAACGCATCGTTCATAATCATGTGAATTAAAAGGATTAATTTTATGCAAAAATACTAATAATTTACTGATTTTGAGTTAAAAAAATGACTAAAATTCATGTTTATTTTATGCCAGGAATGGCTGCAAGTTCAAAAATATTTGAAAGAATACAACTCCCAAATGACATTTTTGAAATGCATCTGTTGGAATGGGTTATTCCAAACCAAAGGGAAAGTTTGAAATCCTATGCAGAGCGAATGTCAAAAAATGTGTTGCATGAAAATGCAGTTTTAATTGGAGTTTCTTTTGGTGGAATTTTGGTTCAGGAAATGAAACAATTTTTAAACCCAAAAAAAGTTATCATTATATCAAGTGTAAAATCAAGCACAGAATTGCCAAGAAGATTGAAAATTGCTAAAACTACCAAAGCGTATAAACTGATTCCCACAAAATTGTTTGAAAATATAGAACTCTTGGTGAAATTCACTTTTGGTTCCTCAATTATTAAGCAAAGGTTAGTTTTGTATGAAAAATTCCTTTCGGTTAGAGATAAACGATATTTAGATTGGGCTATTGAAGAAATTATTAACTGGGAAAGAATAGCAATTGACCATGAAATTATTCACATTCATGGCGATTTGGATGAAGTTTTCCCGCCAAAATACATCAAAAATTTCATTTCAGTAAAAGGTGGTACTCATATTATGATTTTGAATAAATACCGATGGTTAAATGAAAATCTTCCTAAAATAATTCAAGAATAAATGCAATTCAGGCCTGATTTTTGTAGCTTTACAAAAGAAATAATATTTTATGCAAAAAAGTAAAACCTCCATTTCAATCTTAGTTGTTATTATAATTTCTGGATTTTTAATTTTTGCCATCTCTGGAGATCGTAAAGACAAAAAAATGCATGAAGGAACTGCTATGTATTTTCCAACAGCTGTAGATTTTGCAGGCGAAAGCGCACCACTTCAAGTTACAGATGTAAAAGAACGATTGGACAGAGAGTTATTAATTAATGCCAATTTACATTCTACTACAACCTTAATCATTAAACGCGCCAATAGGGTTTTTCCAATCATTGAACCAATACTTCAAAAGTATAACGTGCCAGATGATTTTAAATATTTGGCGGTTATTGAAAGCGGTTTAACCAATGCGGTTTCTTCTGCCGGAGCAAGAGGTGTATGGCAATTTATGCCAGATACAGCCAAAGAAAAAGGAATGGAAGTAAATGAAATTGTAGACGAACGCTACCATTTAGAAAAATCAACCGAAGCTGCCTGTAAATATTTGTTGGCTGCCAAGGAAAAATTTGGTTCATGGACACTTGCTGCTGCATCTTATAATGGTGGAATGAGCGGCATTTCAAAAAAGATTGAAGAACAAAAAGTAACTAATTATTATGACTTAGCATTAACCGAAGAAACGTCTCGTTACGTTTTCAGAATTTTGGCTTTGAAAGAAATCATGAAACAGCCAGCTAAATATGGTTTTAGAATATTTTCCAGTGATTTATATTCTCAAATTCCAACCAAAAAAATAGAAATCGATAGTACTATTAATGATTTAACAAGTTTTGCCATGTCACAAGGGATCAATTATAAAATTTTGAAAATTCATAATCCTTGGTTGCGTGACAAAAAGTTACTAAATCCAACCAAGAAAAAATACGAAATCGAAATTCCAACGGAAGGATATTAGAAAGTTTCGAGTTAAAAATAATATTCATAAAAAAAAGTTCACAATTTTTGCGAACTTTTTTCTATTCAAAGAAACTCGTAACTCGTAACTTGAAACCCGAAACTGCAATTAAAACTTCTTCATTTGCTCTTTCATCATTTTGATTTGATCTTTCAACATGCCTTGTTTGTCCAATTTTTTGGCTTCGTTCAAAAGATTGGTTGCTTCTAACTTTCTTCTTCTTGACATAGCAACTCCAGCCAAATTTAATTTGGCAACGGCCAAATCCATATCCATATTCAATCCCAATTCAATCGCTTTCTTGAAATATTTCTCAGCTTGTGTCAAATTGGTTTGCGAAAGCATTAATCCGTGAAGGTAATTGTAATATCCTTGTTGTTTTCTAACCAAAGCCGTTTGGGGATTTTTAATTTTATCCAACCATACTTTTGCCCCAGCAAAATCTTGTTTTCTAAGTTTTAAGAAAGCTAAAAGGATGTATTCGTTTTTGTAGTAAAGAAAAATAGGAATTGCTGTTAGTAGTACTAAAAAAATCCCATTGCCAATATTTCCTTCTGTAAATTGCCAAACGCTTGTAAATAGTAATAAAGCTGCAATTAGTAATTTTATAAATCTGTGAAACATAATTATATTTTTTTTGTGATTGCAAAGGTAATAAAAGGATTTGAAAATATTTTTATAAAACTACTTGCCAGAAAAAAAAAGGTTTGTATATTTGCACTCGGTTTAAAAGAACCCTAATACCCAAGAAATTAATACACGATTTTAAAGATACAAAGCAATGAGCAAAAGAACGTTTCAACCATCGAAAAGAAAAAGAAGAAATAAGCACGGATTTATGGATAGAATGGCTTCTGCAAATGGAAGAAAAGTGCTTGCACGTCGAAGAGCCAAAGGAAGACATAAATTGACTGTATCATCTGAACCAAGACACAAAAAATAATGATTATCAATTAATCAATATTAAGCCGTTACTTTTATTAGTAGCGGCTTTTTTTTAAATAAAAAAATGTAACTTTGTTTACTAAATAATTTTTTATGGAAGAGTTAAAAAAATTAGAAGATGCAATAAAAAAACCAAATAGAACTCAAGATGATATTATTAAGTATCTTTTAGCTAGTAAAGATGAAATGAAAGAAGATAGTAAACGTTTTTTCAAATCGGATAAGTTTCAAGAAATTCGCAAAAAGTTAAAGGAATTAAATAAGAAATAAATGAACTATCAATTTATTTATATTGGTGGAATACATAATAGTTATTTTTTTGAAACCAACGGTGGTATTATTTATGAAATAAAATTTAAACCAACACCCTACTTGTTTGGGAATGATGTAAAAGAAATTTCGAAAAATTTATTTGAGTTTGCAATTTTGGTTGAGTATAAACCAGCTTTAAAATTACCGCCGAGAGATAAGAAAATTGGAGCCACTGTTGTGGCTATTTTTATAGATTTTTATTTCAAAAAAGGAAACGCCGTTTCAATTTACATTTGTGATTCTTCTGACGGAAAAGAATTTATTAGAAAAAAGAAGTTTGATCAATGGTTTAATGAATTTAATAATGAAACTTTTCTGAAAATAGATGAAATGATTGTTGATAAAAACAAAAATAAATTTCCAATATCACTAATTATCAGTAAGTCAAATCCTAAAAGGACAATAATTATTGATGCTTTTATAAAAATTGCAATGAATCATTCCAAATAAAAAAGAAAAATTTATCTAAAAAAACAAACTAAATACAATGCCAAAAGACAACTCCATTAAATCGGTTTTAATCATAGGTTCAGGTCCAATTGTAATTGGGCAAGCATGTGAATTTGATTATGCGGGTTCACAATCAGCTCGTTCCATCCGCGAAGAAGGAATTGAAGTAATCTTAATCAATTCCAATCCGGCAACCATTATGACCGATCCATCAATGGCGGATCATATTTATTTATTGCCATTAACTACCAAATCCATCATCCAAATTCTAAAAGAACATCCTCAAATTGATGCAGTTTTGCCAACTATGGGTGGACAAACCGCTTTGAATTTATGTTTGGAAGCCGACGACAAAGGAATTTGGAAAGATTTTGGAGTAAAACTAATTGGTGTTGATATCAATGCCATCAACATTACCGAAGACAGAGAACAATTCAAACAATTACTTAAAAAAATAGGAATACCATCAGCACCTGCCGAAATTTGTACTTCTTTCCTTCGTGGAAAAGAAATTGCTCAAGAATTTGGGTTTCCACTAGTTATCCGTCCATCATTCACATTGGGTGGAACGGGAGCCGCTTTTGTTCATAACAAGGAAGAATTTGATGAAAAACTAACCTACGGTTTAGAAATGTCACCCATACATGAAGTATTGATTGATAAGGCATTGATTGGTTGGAAAGAATACGAATTAGAATTGCTTCGCGATAAAAACGACAACGTAGTTATCATCTGCTCTATCGAAAATATGGATCCTATGGGAATTCATACTGGGGATTCTATCACAGTGGCACCAGCCATGACCTTATCGGACACCACTTTTCAAAAAATGCGTGACATGGCCATTTTGATGATGCGCAGTATTGGGAATTTTGCTGGAGGTTGTAACGTTCAATTTGCTGTTTCACCCGACGAAAAAGAAGATATTGTGGCGATAGAAATTAACCCGAGAGTTTCACGTTCTTCTGCTTTGGCATCAAAAGCTACAGGTTATCCTATTGCGAAAGTGGCTTCAAAATTAGCTTTAGGTTACCATCTTGACGAATTACCAAATCAAATTACAAAACTTACTTCAGCTTTGTTTGAACCCACTTTAGATTATGTGATTGTGAAAATTCCTCGTTGGAATTTTGATAAATTTGAAGGTGCGGATAGAACCTTAGGATTGCAGATGAAATCGGTTGGAGAAGTGATGGGAATTGGTCGTTCGTTTCAAGAAGCACTGCATAAAGCCACTCAATCACTGGAAATAAAACGTAACGGACTTGGTGCCGACGGAAAAGGATATAAAAACTACGAACAGATAATCGAAAAACTAACTTTTGCCAGTTGGGACAGAGTTTTTGTAATTTATGATGCTATTGCCATGGGAATTCCGTTGAGCAGAATTCATGAAATTACAAAAATTGACATGTGGTTTTTGAAGCAATACGAGGAATTATACCTTTTAGAAAGAGAAATTTCTAATTATAAAATTGACACACTACCAAAAGAGTTGGTGCTTGAAGCCAAGCAAAAAGGATATGGCGACCGTCAAATTGCACATATGTTGGGTTGTTTAGAAAGTCAAGTTTATAAATTGCGTGATGAAATGAATATCAAGCGTGTTTATAAATTGGTCGATACGTGTGCGGCAGAGTTTAAAGCATTAACACCCTATTATTATTCCACTTTTGAAGCCGAAATTGACACGAGCAATTGCGAACTGGCGAAGCAAACGGCTACAGGAGAACGGTATGTTCACAATGAAAGTATTGTAACTGATAGGAAAAAAGTAGTGGTTTTAGGTTCTGGGCCTAATAGAATTGGACAAGGAATTGAATTTGATTATTCTTGTGTTCACGGAGTTTTAGCTGCGAAAGAATGTGGCTATGAAACCATTATGATTAACTGTAATCCCGAGACGGTTTCCACCGATTTTGATACCGCCGATAAATTGTATTTTGAGCCCGTTTTTTGGGAACATATTTATGATATTATTCGTCACGAAAATCCCGAAGGTGTAATTGTACAATTAGGTGGACAAACCGCTTTGAAGTTAGCTGAAAAATTATCAAAATATGGTATAAAAATTCTTGGAACTTCTTTTGATGCGCTAGATTTAGCCGAAGATAGAGGACGTTTTTCTGAATTGTTATCCGAATTGAAAATCCCTTTTCCAAAATTCGGAATTGCCGAAAGTGCCGATGAAGCATCTAAATTGGCAGATGTTTTAGATTTTCCTTTATTAGTTCGTCCTTCGTATGTTTTGGGTGGACAAGGCATGAAAATTGTCATCAACAAACAAGAATTAGAAGAACATGTAATTGATTTGCTTAAATCAATACCAGGAAATAAATTGTTGTTAGATCATTATTTAGATGGTGCGATTGAGGCAGAAGCCGATGCGATTTGCGATGGTGAAAATGTGTATATCATTGGAATTATGGAACACATCGAACCTTGTGGAATTCACTCAGGTGATTCGAATGCGACCTTGCCACCGTTTAATTTGGGTGAATTTGTGATGCAGCAAATCAAAGATCACACGAAGAAGATAGCTTTGGCATTGCGAACCGTTGGTTTAATCAATATTCAATTTGCCATAAAAGACGATATCGTTTATATTATTGAAGCCAATCCAAGAGCTTCGAGAACAGTGCCGTTTATTGCCAAAGCATATGGCGAGCCTTATGTGAATTATGCCACTAAAGTAATGCTCGGTGTAAACAAAGTAACCGATTTTACATTCAATCCTCAGTTGAATGGATATGCTATCAAACAACCGGTTTTCTCTTTCAGTAAATTCCAAAATGTTAATAAAGCATTGGGACCTGAAATGAAATCAACTGGCGAAAGCATCTTGTTTATTGATGATTTGAAGGATGATGCTTTCTATGAATTGTATAGTAGAAGAAAAATGTATTTGAGTAAATAAAGGATGAAAATTCCAATAAATAAAATTCCAAATTCCAATAAATGGGATTTGGATTTTTTTTGTGATTATAATTCGCCAAGTTTTAGGTTTAAAATGTAAACTTGGCGAATAATAATATTTATAATTCGCCAAATTCAATTAAAATGTATTATATTTGGCGAGGTATAAATTACTAGTTATGATAGTAGCAGGACGAGAAGACGAAATAAAAATACTTCAAAACTTACTGAATAAGAAGGGTTCAGAGTTTTTGGCTGTTTATGGCAGACGCCGTATTGGCAAAACCTATTTGATTAGGCAAGTCTATGAAAAAAGCATAGTTTTTGAAGCCAGTGGTTTGCACGGAAAAGAAATGGCACAACAACTAGAAAGTTTTTGGTTGGCATTGTTAGACGTTAATACAACCGAAAAACCAACCATTCCTAAAACTTGGTTGCAAGCATTTTCGTTATTAAAAATTCACTTAAATAATTTAGAAACTAAAAAGAAAAAAGTCGTTTTTTTAGATGAAATTGCTTGGTTTGAAACGCCAAAATCTGGATTTCTTGCAGCATTAGATAATTTTTGGAATTCGTATTGTTCCAAAAGAAACGATATTATTTTGGTTATTTGTGGTTCAGCGGCATCTTGGATTATTGACAAAGTCATCAACAATAAAGGAGGATTGCACAACCGAATTACGGCTCATATTCAATTGATGCCGTTTACATTGAAAGAAACCAAACAGTTTTTAGAACTTTCTAATGTAAAGCTTACTCTGAAAGATTTAGCAACTTTGTATATGTCCGTTGGGGGAGTTCCATTTTATCTAAAAGACATCAAATCTGGTCAAAGTGTCCCTCAAATTTTGGATGAGTTATTTTTCAAGCCTCAAGCCCTTTTGAAAAATGAGTTTGGTAATTTGTATGCATCACTGTTCAAAAACAGCGATTTGCATATTTCCATTATCAAAGCATTGGCAACAAAAAGCAAAGGATTGACTAGAAAGGAGCTTTTAGTAGATACGAAACTCACAAGTGGTGGCGGTTTTTCGAAATTATTGGATGAATTGGTAGCCTGTGGATTTATAAAAATTATATATCCAATTAATAAAACCAAAGAAGATTTTCTGTATCGGTTAGTAGATGAATATTCTATTTTCTATTTTAAATTTCTTCAGAATAACAAAGTCAATAGTAGTTGGTTGCAAATATCTAATACCCAATCCTATAAAACCTGGTGTGGCTATGCGTTTGAAAATTTGTCGTTTAAACATATTTTAAATATTAAAAAAGCTCTGGGAATAAATGGTATTATTTCCAATGAATATTCTTGGATAGATAAAGGGAATACACCAGAAAAGGGAGCTCAAATTGATTTTATTATTGACCGAAACGATAATTGTATTACTATTTTGGAATTAAAATTTTATGATACAGTTTTTGAAATCACTAAAAACTATGCAGAAGAACTGCAACATAAAGTCACTCTTTTCAAAAAGAAAACCAAAACAAATAAAAATGTTTTTATAACAATGCTTACAGCAAATGGTGTTAAGAACAACGAGTATTATTTGAGTGTAATTACAAACGAATTGAACCTTTCTGATTTGTTTTAAAATCCGGTTTATTGATGATTTGAAAGATGATGTATTTTACGAATTGTACAGCAGAAGAAAAATGTATTTGAGTAAATAAAAAAAATCCCAATTGGGACTTTATTTTATTTTCTTCGCACATAAATATGTTTGATGTTGTTTTTACCGCTTTCGCGTTCATCAATTTCAAATCGATTCATGCTTTTAAGAAGTGCCAACATTTTAGGAAAACCATAATTTCTTGAATCAAAATCGGGTTTCTTTTTAAGCATTAGGTTTCCTAAATCGCCTAGAAATGCCCAACCATTTTCATCCTCTAAATCAGAAATACTATCTGCAAAAAGTTTGATGATTTTTGGGTCAATTTTACTTAAAGGAATATTGGAGCTTTTAGGTTTGTTGTTTTTGGACAGCTTTTTGTTGTCTTGTTCAGAACTTATTTCGGAATCATCTTTTTTCAAAATTTCGATATAGATGAATTTATCACAAGCGGTAATAAAAGGCGTTAGTGTTTTCTTTTCCCCAATACCAATGACTTTCATGCCTGCTTCTCGCAGTCGTGTTGCCAATCGAGTAAAATCGGAGTCGCTGGAAACTATGCAAAATCCATCTACTTTTCCAGTGTAAAGTATGTCCATGGCATCAATTATCAAAGCGCTATCACTAGCATTTTTTCCAGTAGAATAGCTGTATTGCTGAATAGGAGTAATGGCATTTTCAAGTAATACATTTTTCCATCCTGAAACTGTTGGTTTGGTCCAATCGGCATAAATTCTTTTGAAAGTTGGGGTTCCGTATTTTGCAATTTCTTCAAACATTTCTTTGACATTAGCATAAGGAACGTTATCGGCATCAATTAATACGGCAAGTTTTAGATCTTTTTTAATTTCCATAGTTGGATTTTTATTAAGCAATAAAATTTAAATTGCTGTAAGTCAAAGGTAAGGTATTATTTCTTAGGATTATTGTCTTCAACTAGGTCACTTAAATGCAAACGTAAGGCAGTCACTGAAATACTGATTTCCCAAAATGAGATTCCTAAAGAAGTAAGCAAGCAAAGTAAGCTCGCCGCAAAAAGATAGATACCAAAGATTTGTTGTTCTAAAAACAAGCAGAACATAGCGAAAACAGAAAGGAACAAACAAAGTACCCCGAAAAGTTGCATATATCTGATGAGCGATAGTCGTAAGTTAAGGTTTTTGATTTGTAATAATATGCTTTTGCTGTGATCTTGGTCATACGTTTTTTTTAATCCGCGTACAATTTGTGCAATTGTCAAAAAGCGATTGGTATAAGCCAATAAAATCAATGAAGTTGCCGAGAAGAGTAATGCTGGAGTTTCGATGTGGAGTGTCATTATGAAGTACGAAGTTTGATTTAAGAAGTACGAAGGTCGGGAAATATGTTAGATAAAAACCAGAAAGTTTCATTCGCAGGTCATAATTTTTTCCTGTAAAAATATTATTTAATTAAATGTTTATTGATAGTTGCTTTTAATTCTTCAAATTCTTTCTCTGAAAATCCTGTTGAAGCATAGATTACCTTTCCGTTTGAATCGATTAAATAATTTCTTGGAATGTATTTAGTTGCAAAAAGGTTGTAAATCGATTTGTCTTTATCTGCAAATATTGGAAATGTAAATTTTTTAGTTTCAATAAATTTGTTGACTTCTTCCTGTGAATGATCCCTTCCAAAACTCAGAATTATGAACGTATCATTCTTTTTAAGTTTTTCCCACAAGTCTTTCTGAATATATGGCATTTCTTTCATGCAGGGTCCACACCAAGTTGCAAAAAAGTTTATCAGAATAACTTTGCCTTTATAATCAGAGAGTTTTACTGTTTTGCCATCGTTTGTTGTAAAAGAAAATTCAGGTGCAGTTTCATTAAGTTGAACCAAACTACTTTTCATATAGTCTTCTTGGCTTAGTATATTTAAGGATTTGAGGAATAATGTGATGAGAAGTATTTTTTTCATAAAAGCAATTTATTTTTTAATAATCAAATATAAGAAAAGTAATTTGTGTAAAATAAAAAAACCTGCAAGTTCCGATACTTCGGAATCACCCGCAGGTCTTAATATTTAATACTAATATCTTAATACTTAATACTAATATCTTAATACTATTTTATCAACTCAAAACTTCGCTTCACAAAAGCCGTCAATTCTTCACCTTTTAGCAATCCTTGAGAAATTTTGGCTAAGTCTAATGCTTGTTTTACCAAACTTTCTTGTGCCGATTTGTCATCGGTATTCAAGATAGTGGTTGCCAAATCAGAGTTGGTGTTTACTACCAAATTATACATTTCGGGGAAATTGCCCATGCCGAACATTCCGCCGCCGCCAGTTTGACTCATTTCTTTCATTCGTCGCATGAATTCTGGTTGTGTGATAATAAATGGTGCTGCGCTGCTGTCCATTGGTTCTAACTGGACAGAATAGTTTGTTTTGGGTACAATTTCTTCCAAAACAGTTTTTAGCTTATTAGTTTCGTCTTCCGATAATTTTGAAATTTGAGTGTCTTCTTTTTGAATTAATTTATCGATATGATCGGAGTCAACACGAACAAAAGTCAAGTTCTCATTATCTGATTCTAATTTTTGAATTAAGTGTGAAACGATAGGCGAGTCTAGCAACAATACTTCATATCCTTTTTCTTTGGCAATTTCGATATAACCATGTTGTGCATCTTTGTTTGAAGTATAAAGCACTACTAATTTTCCGTTTTTATCGGTTTGATTGGCAGTGATGGCTTCTTTCAATTCTGCCAAAGTGTAATACTTGTCATCTACAGACGGATACAATACAAAATCACCCGCTTTCTCATAGAATTTTGGTTCCGATAACATTCCATATTCCAAAACTATTTTGATATCGTTCCATTTTTTCTCAAAATCTTCACGGTTTTCCGTGAATAATGATTTTAATTTATCGGCTACTTTGCGTGTGATATAATTGGAAATTTTCTTCACATTCCCATCCGCTTGAAGATAGGAACGCGAAACGTTCAATGGAATATCTGGAGAGTCAATTACACCTTTTAACATGCCAAGAAATTCCGGTACAATTCCTTCCACATTATCGGTAACATAGACTTGATTTTGGTATAACTGAATTTTGTCTTTTTGCAGTTGCAAATCGGCTGACATTTTTGGGAAGTATAAAATTCCAGTCAAGTTGAATGGATAATCTACATTGAGATGAATGTTGAATAATGGTTCTTCAAATTGCATTGGATACAATTCGCGGTAGAAATTTTTATAATCTTCATCGCTTAAATCAACTGGTTGTTTTGTCCAAGCTGGATTTGTATTATTGATAAAGTTGTCTACTTCAATATATTCTGTTTTATAATCTTCTGGAGCATCATCTGGTTTTGGAAGGGCTTCTTTTTTAGTACCAAATTTAATTGGCACTGGCATGAACTTGTTGTATTTAGTCAACAACTCACGGATTTTGAATTCTTCTAAAAACTCTAACGAATCTTCTTCAATGTGAAGTATAATTTCGGTTCCTCTGTCTGTTTTGTCATGAGGAACAAGCGTAAACTCTGGACTTCCGTCACATATCCAATGAGCTGCTGGTTCGTCTTTGTATGATTTGGTAATAATTTCCACTTTGGAAGCTACCATAAAAGCAGAATAAAATCCAAGACCAAAATGACCAATGATTCCTGAATCTTTGGCAGAATCTTTATATTTTTCTAAAAATTCCTCAGCTCCAGAAAAAGCGATTTGGTTGATGTATTTTTCAACCTCGTCAGCGGTCATTCCTAATCCTTGATCAATTAGATGAAGTTTTTTAGCTTCCTTATCGATTTTAACTTCTATGATTGGATTGCCATATTCTACTTTGGCATCTCCAATGCTAGCTAAATGTTTTAATTTTAAAGTAGCATCTGTGGCATTGGATACTAATTCACGTAAGAAAATTTCATGGTCGCTGTATAAAAATTTTTTAATTAGTGGAAAGATGTTTTCTACTGATACATTAATTTTTCCTGTTGTCATTTTTTTATTTATTTTTATGTTCTACAAATTGTTATTTTATAATTACTTGTCAAATAGAATACCAATATCTATAATATGACAAATTGGCGTAGGAGAATTGTAAAAGAATTTTTTAATATAATATAAAATATCATTTTAAAAATGAGTGTATATTTGTGTATATAATCATAAAAAGTATTAATAATGAAAAAAAATATTTTAGTAAGTTTATTGTCTCTTCTAATTTTTTCATGTAAATCGACAACTTCAGCAACGGCTACAAAATTGGATAACAAAACCGAAGTTGGTCTCAAAGGAGATTGGAAAATTTCATCGGTAACT
>Ga0208853_1000107_pt1 | contig 23612 bp, 20 predicted proteins | sample LakMenEpi03Oct11_FD_150667 | JGI IMG/M metagenome (GOLD analysis project Ga0208853, IMG submission 150667) | Freshwater microbial communities from Lake Mendota, WI - 03OCT2011 deep hole epilimnion (SPAdes) | ecosystem: Environmental > Aquatic > Freshwater > Lake > Epilimnion/Euphotic zone ... | reverse complement strand
TCGCAATTTGGAATGTCGCTGGCGAACATATGCGCCATCACTTAGCCGACTACACGTTGGCAAAAATTGCCCAGGCCGCTCGCGGCACTGCGCAGTGGCCTGAACTACACCACTAAGGCTTATTCGCAGCGATTAATTACCGCTTGCATATCTTCTGGAACAGTCGCTTCAAACGTCACCACTTCACCAGTCGTTGGGTGAACAAAGCTGAGTTTTGCAGCGTGCAACATTGGTCGAGGCGAAGACAACGAACTTCGAGCACCACCATATGTCGAGTCGCCGACAACTGGATGCCCGATGGAATCGAGATGGACTCGAATTTGGTGCGTACGACCTGTTTCGAGCTGACACTCAACAAGTGAACACGCTTGTGGTTGTTCAAATCTTTTTTTCACGTCGTAGTGGGTGCGGGCAAACTTTCCGTCAACTACTACTGCCATTTTCGTATGGTCCCGTTGGTCGCGACCGATCGGCGCATCAATCAACCCCGTCGAAACTTCAGGATGTCCCCACACCAGTGCTACATACACGCGGGTTACATCACGTCGCGTCAGAGCGTCAACCAGCGAATCGTAGGCAACTTGCGACCGCGCCACCACCATCAAACCACTCGTGCCAGCATCAAGTCGATGCACCACTCCAGGCCGAAGTTGATCGCCAACAGAAGCAACTTCTGGATACAGCGCCAAGATTCCATTTACTAATGTGCCGTTCGGATTTCCTGCACCTGGATGCACGACAATTCCGGGCGCCTTGTTCACGATAATCACATCGTCATCGGCATAGACCACATCTAAAACAACTGAGGCGTCGGCCTGAGGCAACTCTTTTTCAGGAATCATTGAGGTATCGATAGTCACTTCTTGACCCTCTCGAACCTTCACTTTGCCTGCCACACCAGTAGCGCCGTCAAGTGTGACCCCACCAAGTTCGATGAGCGTCGCAGTCGTAGCACGACTGATATCGGCTATCAGTGCGACAACGCGATCGAGTCGCTGTTCGTGCAGCGCTGCAGGAATGGTTTCGATAAGCACTATTGGTTTCCTTCTTTTGTTTCAGGCTGTGTAGTGATCATGTTGTAGGCCACAGCAATTGCACCGCACACAATTCCGATATCTGCCACGTTGAACACTGGCCACCAACGAAAATCAATGAAGTCGACTACGGCGCCATCCATGAATCCGCTGCCCCTGAACACCCGATCGAGAACATTTCCCGTTGCCCCACCGATGATGCAACCAGTTGCAACGAGTGACACAACATTGCTCTGTTTGCGCATCGTGACCAACAAAATGGCAATCACCACAATTGCGAGCATGCCAATAAATGGACCAATGTTTGTGCCTGCAGAAAACGCCATGCCTTCGTTATGCAGTAATGCGAAGTGCAGAGTCCAAATGATGTGAATGTCACTGTCATCAGACAGTGCAGACACTGCCCAACCTTTTGTGACAATGTCAAGGATGAGCACCGCTAAAGCAGCACCTGCTCCTATCCAACTCGTGCGCACACGCACAAATGCAGTGGTCATCGACGACCGATGCCGCCAACCCGCTCCAATACCGACTCAGTTGTCCATGGAATCGCCTTCAAACGCTCACGTGGAATTGGCAAGCCGCTATGCACGGAGTAGCCATATTCACCATTACCGATACGCGTAAGAGCGGCATCAATCTCTTCCACTTCCTGGCGAGCCTGTGCCGACAACATGAGATCGCGTTCGCGTTCCACCACCATGGTGTCGCCTTCGCCGCCTTCTTCGTCGAACTGCACATCGCCCATTTCAACATCTTCAATCATGGCGTTGGCTTCATCTTCTAAACGCACAGCCTGCTTGGTAAGCATGGCGCGCTTTTCTAACAATGCTTCACGTTGACCAGTCAAGAACTTCAGATCGAATTCTTTTGTTGCTTGAATGCCATCAACAAACTCAGTCTTGACAATGACCGGACGAGGTGGCGGCTCTGGCTTCCGCTTTGCACGCAGTGCAGCTTCACGAGCTGCTTCCTTCTCTGCAATTGCTGCAAGACGCGCTGCTTCCTTTGCCTCGCGTTGGGCGATCTTTTCTTTTTCTGCAGCTTCGCGCTGCGCCTGCTTTTCAGCTGCAAGCCTGGCCTTTTCTTTTGCCTTTTCCTTATCGGCAATGGCCTTTGCTTTTGCCTTTTCTGCCAACTCTTTCTTCTTTGCAGCAGCGAGTGCCTTCTTGGCAATTTCGCGCTCGCGCAATTGTTTCTTTCGTAGAGCGTCAGCTGCCTTCTTGGCATCGGCTTTCTTCTTGGCCTCTACCTTCTTTTGCGCTTCAATCTTTTTCTTCAGTGCAGCCTTCTTGGCAAGCTCAGCCTTCTTGCGATCAGCAGCCTTCTTGGCCTCGATCTTCTTCTTTGCTGCAACCTTCTTGGCTAGTTCAGCCTTCTTGCGATCTGCGACCTTCTTGGCCTCGATCTTCTTCTTTGCTGCCGCCTTCTTGGCAAGCTCAGCCTTCTTCTTGGCTGCCGCAGCCTTGTTCTTCACTGCCGCAGCCTTGTTTTTCGCTGCCGCAGCCTTGCTGTTACCTGTCTTCTTGGCAGCAGGCTTCCTCTTTGCTGCCGCAGCCTTGTTCTTTGCAACCGGCTTTTTAGGCGCAGATTTCTTCTTGGCGGTCGGCTTCTTAGAAACGGTCTTCTTCTTGGTTGGTTTTGATGGCATAACTACCTCCCTGACTTGGCGCTTCACCGTAGTCGTTCCACGGCAACATAAATGGGAGTCCCATCCAAGTCCGTGGTTCGCGGCGTGTCCGTATTGTAGGACAAGCGTTCCGCAAGGGTCTCTGCACAGATGTAGTCCGCAAAAGGGGCCACTTGTTGAGCAACATCGTCGGGCAGACCAAGAATCAAATGAATTCGATCGGAAACCCCAAGATCAGCTTCACGACGTGTTTGTTGCACAATCCGCACGATGTCGCGCGCAGTTCCCTCCGCCAGGAGTTCTGGGGTGAGTGCAATATCTAGCAACACCACTCCCTTGCCGTCTGGCAAAGCCGAACTAGCAGTCGCTTCTGCGTCGCCAACCGCAGCCAGCAACTTCAACTGATACTCATGCGGCTGTAACTCGTAACCGCCTGCAACCACCGCATCGCCCTGCTGTTTCCAGTCACCCTTCTTAACCGCAACGATCACTTTTTGGGTATCGCCACCAAGTCGTGGTCCTAGCGCTGCTGGAACAACTTGCAATTCATGTCGCGCAACTCCAGCAACATCTGCAGTCAGTTTCACTTCACGAACGTTCACCTCTTCAGTGATGATTGACACGAAAGGTTGTAACCCAAGTGCCAACGGCGAAGCAACGGTAAGGCTGGCAAGCGGAAGTCGAACGCGACGAGAATGCGACTTACGAAGCGACAACGTTGTTGAACAGACATCGCGTACTTGGTCCATCACCACAACCAATTCGTTGTTGACAGGAATGTCAGCAGCAACTGGCCACACAGTGAGATGCACGCTGCGATTACCCGTAAGGCCGATGTACACCTGCTCAGTGATCAATGGCAACAACGGTGCAGCAACACGTGTCAACACATCAAGAACAGTATGCAATGTGTCAATTGCCTGTTGATCGCCAGACCAAAAACGATTGCGACTGCGGCGAATGTACCAATTTGTGAGCACATCAAGGAACGTGCGAACTTGTTGACACGCATTAAACAAGTCGTACGCATCCATGCTGGCCGTTGTGTCGTTAACCAGGTGATGCAACTTCGAAAAAATGTAGGTGTCCAACACGTTGTCGGACGAGAAGTCAACTTTGCCCGACTTGCCTTCAGCGTTTGCGTACAGCGACAAGAAATACCAACTGTTCCACAGTGGCAACATCACTTGTCGAACGGTGTCACGAATACCCTCTTCGGTTACTGCAAAGTCGGAACCACGAAGAATTGATGATGACAGCAAATACCAGCGCATGGCATCAGCGCCGTAGTTATCGAACACGCCCATTGGGTCTGGGTAGTTGCGCAAACTCTTTGACATCTTTTGACCATCAGCGCCAAGCACAATGCCGTGACTCACACACGTTGAAAACGCGGGGCGATCAAACAACGCAGTAGCCAACACGTGCAATGTGTAAAACCAGCCACGTGTTTGCCCAATGTATTCAACAATGAAATCACCAGGGTTGTGCTGCTCAAACCATTCTTGGTTTTCAAATGGGTAATGCACCTGTGCAAATGGCATTGACCCGCTTTCGAACCAGCAGTCCAACACTTCTGGCACGCGGCGCATCATGGATTTGCCCGATGGATCATCTGGGTTTGGACGCACCAAGTCGTCCACAACAGGGCGATGCAATTCGGTTACTTTCACTCCAAAATCACGCTCGAGTTCGGCGACGCTGCCATACACATCAATACGCGGAAACTCTGGATTGTCACTACGCCAGACCGGGATTGGCGAACCCCAGAAACGGTTGCGACTGATATTCCAATCGCGTGCGTTTTCAAGCCACTTTCCAAAGCTTCCGTCTTTGAGATGTTCTGGCACCCAACGAATTTCTTGGTTCAACGCCACCATGCGGTCTTTCACTGCGGTCACATTGACAAACCATGAACTTAATGCCATGTAGATGAGCGGCTTACCCGTTCGCCAGCAATGCGGATACGAGTGGTCATATGTTTCGTGACGCAACACCACGCCACGTTCCTTGAGCGCGCGAATGATGAGCGGGTTCGCTTCGAATACTTGAATGCCTGCATAGTCGGGAACTTCCTGAGTGAATTCACCTCGGCTGTTTACTGGCACGACAAGTTCAATACCGTTTTCTTTGCACACCTGATAGTCGTCTTCGCCAAAACCCGGCGCCATGTGCACCACACCAGTTCCGTCTTCGGTGGTAACAAAGCTGCCACCGAACACACGGAATGCACCAGAGTGATCAGCGAAATACGGAAAGAGCGGCGTATAACTCTGACCAACAAGCTCTGAACCACGCACAGTTCCCAGCACCTCTGCCCCATCAAGTTCTTTCGCATATGCAGATAGTCGCGCTTCCGCTAAGACGTACACCGTGCCGTTGTGTCGCACACGCACGTAATCAACATCTGGTGCAACTGCCAATGCCAGGTTGCTCGGCAGCGTCCACGGAGTCGTCGTCCAGGCCAACAGGCTGTCGCCAGACTCCAACACAAAAGCAACGGTGAGCGCTGGGTCTTGCACCATCTTGTATGCGTCGTCCATGCGCGTCTCGGAATTTGAGAGCGGAGTTTCGAGCGCCCATGAATACGGCAACACACGAAAACCTTCGTAGATCAGCCCTTTGTCCCACAGTGCCTTAAATGCCCACATGACACTTTCCATATACGGCGTATCAAGTGTTTTGTAATCGTTAGTGAAATCAACCCAACGGGCTTGACGAGTGACGTATCGCTCCCAATCCGCCGTGTATTGCAATACCGAAACTTTGCAATACTCATTGAACTTGTCAATGCCGTAGTCGGTAATTGCTTGCGTTCCAGAAATTCCGAGCTGACGCTCCGCTTCAGCCTCTGCCGGCAAACCATGACAGTCCCATCCGAAGCGACGCTCTACCCGCTTCCCACGCATGGTCTGATAGCGAGGCACAGCATCTTTGACGAAGCCAGTGAGCAAGTGTCCATAATGCGGGAGTCCGTTGGCAAACGGCGGCCCATCGTAAAACACAAATTCATTGGACGCATCGCCGGTTGCGGCGTGCTGTTCAACCGAGGCAGCAAAGGTGTTGTCCTGTTGCCAAAACTTCAGCGTTTCGGTTTCAATTGCCGGAAAATTCGGCTGCGGATCAACTTGTGGATACGTCACGGTGCGTAAGTGTACGACTTGGTTACTCTCGGTTCACCGCAATCAGCAAATGACGCTTTGCAGAATTGAAAGTCCGATCACCACAACAATTGGCGATAAATCAAGCGGTCCAACGAGTGGAAGTGCACGCTGAACTGGCAATAACACCGGATCGGTGATTTGGTAAATAAGTCGCGAAATCTGCCCGAATGCGCCATTTGGGTTTGCTGGAAACCACGACAAAATAACGCGCGCATACACCATGAAGATGAAAATCCCGAGTGCACCGCAGACGATGAACACGTCAGCCGCGCGGTGAACTTGCGCCGAATGGCTTGATCAGGAATACACCTGGAGAAACTTTTTCCATCGTGCCTTGCATTCCATAAATCAAACCGCTGGTGAAATCAAGAAGTCGACGCGCAACTTCGCTATCAGCCGAACCGATGTTCAACAGCACAGAGTTGCCACTCTTAAACAAGTCTGCAACTTCTTTTGCTTGGTCGTAACGCGTTGGACGCACTTCAACTGGTTGTGCAGAGTTTGCAGAGAGAGGACGAACTGTTGGCTGTGCGCGAAGACCGCCAGTAGACGGACGCACTTGCACGCTGGAGTCGTCGCGCTGTTGCGGAGCACGGGTGTTCACACCACGTGGTGCGCGCGGCGCACGCTGTTCGACCATGTCGTCTTCATATTCTTCGTAGTCGTCATACTCTTCTTCTTGGCGAACCATGCGTCCGCGAGGCTCCGGGCGGCGGCGTGGCAACGGGCGTTCAACCGCTACCGAAGCGTCGTAGTCGTCGTATGCGTCATCTGGACCAAGACCCAGGTAATCCATGGCTCGTCTAAACATTGACATCAAACACAGGTTACAACAAGTTACCTAAGCGGTGATGGACGGTCACCAAAAAGGGCTGATCCCACTCGGACCATGGTGCTTCCCTCTTCGATTGCAATTTCGAGATCGCCCGTCATGCCCATGCTGCACTGTCGCAGTCCTTGGTCATTGGCCAACGTGCGAAGCGTGCGAAATGTGGTGCGGGTCACGACGGGGTCTCCATTTGTCGGCCCAACAGTCATCAGTCCTACAACGTCAATTCCCAAATCCTGTGCGGCACGGGACAGTTCTCCAACCTCTGCAGGCAAACACCCACCTTTGCCCTCTTCGCCCGTCACATTTACTTGAAGAAACACGTTCGCCGATTGCGCGGAGCGCTTGGCGATTTCAGTCAGGAGCGAAAGACGGTCCACCGACTGCCAGACATCGACAATTCCAGTCAGTTGCTTGATCTTGTTTGACTGCAGCTGACCGATGAAATGCACAGGCAAACGGTCGGCCAATGCCACCTCAGCAGCTTTTGCAACAACCTCTTGCGCATAGTTCTCGCCAACCGCATCACAGCCCGCGACTTGTGCAAACCGCCACGCCTCAGGACCAAATGTTTTTGTCACCCCAACGAGTGAAACATCTACTCCACCAGCGCTGGCTATTCGTTTGCGCAGTGAAGCAACAGCCTCACTAACGCTGCGTTGGTCCAACGTGAGAATTACTTCAGGAACGAAGGTACGTCAAGACCGTCATCGTCGTCACGCAGTGGGTCTTCACCAGCACCGAACAACTCCTTCAAACGACTTCCACGCTGTTCTGGAATGCGACCGGTATCAACCGTTCGCGGTTCACGCTGGCGTGAGCTGGTGTTGTCTACACGATCAAAACCGGCAGCGATCACCGTGATCTTCACTTCATCATCAAGTTCGTCATCGATGACCGAACCAAAGATGATGTTTGCATCAGGGTGTGCGACCGCATGAATGATTTCAGAAGCGGTGTTTACTTCAAACAATCCGAGGTCTGAAGGACCAGCAATGTTCAACAGAATTCCACGAGCACCTTCAACCGAGGATTCAAGCAACGGTGAATTGATTGCGGCATTCGCTGCAACTGTTGCACGATTGTCTCCGGTTCCACGACCGATTCCCATCAGTGAAGTTCCTGCGTTCTTCAAAATCATTTTCACGTCAGCAAAGTCGGTATTAATGAGACCAGGAGTCATGATCAACCCGGTGATTCCCACTACTCCGTCCAACAGCACCTGGTCTGCTGATGCAAATGCTGCCAACAAGCTGGTCTTGTCGCTTGAAATGGCGAGCAACCGCTCGTTCGGAATGACAATGAGAGTGTCAACCTTTTCGCGAAGCTTCGAAATTCCTGCTTCCGCCTGCAACGCGCGACGACGACCTTCGAAATTGAATGGTCGTGTCACAATGCCAACCGTGAGTGCCCCCGCTGCGCGCGAGATTTCTGCAATCACAGGAGCCGCACCAGTTCCCGTTCCGCCACCTTCACCTGCGGTGATGAACACCATGTCGGCGCCTGCAACAAGTTCTTCGATTTCTGCACGACTTGACTCTGCAGCTTCGCGTCCAACTTCAGGATCACTACCTGCACCGAGACCACGCGTGAATTCACGACCAATATCGATCTTCACTTCTGCGTCGCTCATCATGAGCGCCTGAGCGTCAGTGTTAATGGCAATGAACTCCACACCCTTCATTCCGGAGTCGATCATGCGCTGCACGGCGTTGATACCGCCGCCACCCACGCCAATCACCTTGATCACTGCAAGAAAGTTGTGCGGTGCTCCAGCCATATTGTTCATGCCTCCGTTAGCGATTACTCGATATATGCGAAACGCCCTAAATGGCGTCGTTCACGAGGCTAGTTGACCAACAAGGCTCACATTGGAAGCCTCGCATCTGGGGTTGAAACTACGGCGAGGACACCACAGGGGTTCCTGATGACACATCGATCCCTGCAATCTGGTTGATGTCTTGACGACGCAGAATAACCACAACATTGACCAGCTTGTTACGCAGATCTACTGGCTCGCCAAACTTCACGACTGCCCCAGTTAACAGGGTCATTGTCACCTGATTCGGACCGTTAACGCCCATGTTCTTCACCACTGGCCGAATCTCATCGGGAAGCGACATTGCTAATTGAGCTGCGGCTTTATACGACTCCGAAGCCATTGCACCGGCGATCAAATTGGGCCCAGTGCCGTCGATCAACATGTATTCCGTGGGCCGACCATTAACAACAGCAAGCACTCGACCGTCTTGATCAATCACTCTTCCTTGGTTATCTACGCCCAAGAACCACGCAACCGGTACTCGCTCATTGATTTCAATTACTGCTCGACCTGGAAGATAGGTCTTGATGCGGACCGACTCGATCCACGGATCTGTCTCCAGGAGTTTCTGTGCTGCATTCGTGTCAACTGTGAGCACTGACTTGCCGCGCAGACTCTTTGACACGGTTTCAATCAAGGTTGCATTTGCATACTTGGCGCCTTCGATATCGATGTTGCGCACAGCCACGATTGGCGATGCAAGCACGATGAGGATCACTACAACGCCTGCAACAAGTGAGCCACCAACAACAAGAAGTTGCTTACGCCGATTAACGCCGCGCATTTTGATCAACTGCTTTGCTCTATTTGTTACACGACGGGCCAAGGAAAGCTCGGTCCACGCCGTCCCGTCAATAATGACTGCACCGCTTGAACTTCCATCGACATCACCACCAGGCATCAGTTCGTCGTCAAAAATTGCTACGCGAGTAGAGGTTGGTGCACGGTGCACACTCTGCGACATGGTGTCGGCTGGAAAGTCATCGTCGGTCACGATTCGTAGGTCGTCATCAACAATCACCACACGCTCTGCGGGTTGCGCGGGCTTGTCACTTGTGGCGCTCGTGATGGGAACAATGGTTGCGTCACGCGCAACACCACTTGTGATATCTCGTGTGATATCCCGTGTTACATCACGACCGAACGCATCCCGTAACTCTTCAAGCACTTCGTCAGATACATCTGAATCGATGATTCGAATCACTTCTCCATTGAGCACCGAGACTGGAATAGTTCCATCAGTGGTCTCATTCGCGGTAGAAGATTTGTCAAAAACTTGTTCGAGCCGAATCGTTGAAACACCAACCTCGGAGTCTTTGTTAATGAGATCCACAATTGTTGAATCAGTCTCGTCTTCGAATCCGACAAGTCGGATCTCGCTGCGCAAAACATACCCACGTTCATCACGCACACGACGGCGCACCTCTGCCATGAGCGCCACAACATCCTGTGCACTTCCACCAACATCGGCCTGAATGAAATTGGCATGCTTTTCCGACACCTGAGCAGAACCAACGCGCAATCCACGCATTCCAAGTTCATCAATCACTGCACCGGCTGAAACCTTGCCAGGCTCTGGGTTAACAAATACCGAACCCGCGTTTTGTCCACCTGGTTGGTTCTCTCGGCGCCACCGCACTACTTCTTGTAATTCAGCTTCCGAAGCTTCGGGCGACTTTGACCATTCCAGATCGACAGTTGCGCTCAACACCACATGGTGATCATCGAGCGCGGAACCGCGGAATCGCAGTCCCAGATCAACTGCATTCACATGGGCTTCTAGACCTTTGCGCAAATGAAACATTCGCACAGAGGTAACCGAAGACGCCATGTCTGAACCATGTCCCCCTGCGTTCATACGAACTGCTCCACCCACCGAACCCGGGACACCTACCCCCCACTCAAAACCAGTGAGTCCGCGTGCAACGCTTTGTCGGGCTGCAACGGGAAGTGCAACCGAACCGCCAAATAATGCAATTGGTTCAACTTCTGGTTCTTCGTCACGATTCGGCAAGTCGACGTAGTCAGCAAGACCGCCGATGGTGAGGGCCAAGCCTTTAAATCCGGAATCAGAGATCAGCAAATTGCTTCCACGCCCGATCACCAGAATGGGTAATTCAACCTCGGCGAGGACAGCACTCACGAGATACAAATCGTCAATGGACGAAACCATCATGTGCAGTGCGGCTGTGCCACCAACTTTGTAGGTGGTGAATTGCGACAGGTCAACATTTCGCTTTGCCTTTGACTTAAACAAATCAAAAGCGTGCTCTACGGCCTCGGGAGTGGCGGGGCGACGAAGTTGATGAGGAGTACTCACGAACCTCCCCGCAATGAGCGTCGCGCAGCAATCACTTCATCGGGCAAAGTTTCGATATCACCACAACCCATGGAGATGCAGATATCACCTGAACGCAATTCAGTCGCAAGATGCTGAATCAATTCGGCACGCGTCGGTTTCCACGCAATAGACGTTTTTGGATGAGCGCGAACAATGGCATCAACGACCAGTTTGCCAGTTACTCCTGCAATCGGCGCTGTACCAGAGGAATAGATGTCGGTGATGACCACATGATCTGCCGCAGCAAAACAGTCTGCATATGCATCCGACATGTGCTGCATGCGATTAAAGCGGTTTGGTTGGAAAACTGCAACTACACGTGACCATGAATCCGAGGCATCTGTACAACTTGACAGCACTGCCGAAATCTCCGTGGGCAAATGCGCGTAGTCATCTACAAATGAGACGCCGTCGTCGGTTCCTCGCTGATCAAATCTGCGCGATACACCAGAGAATGCAGCAAGTGCAGATGCAATCACATCGAACTCAACACCGAGAAGTGTCGACATGGCAATCACACCCAATGCATTAGCTACGTTGTGCTCACCTCGTAGCTGCAAGGCAACACGGCCGAGCAACATTCCACTGTCATCAGATACTTCGTGGCGCACTACCTCGAAGGTTGATCCACCATTTTGAAATTGCACATTGCGTGCCGTGAACTGAGCTGGCGAATGAATTGCGTAGGTGGTGACATTTCGGGATGGCGCAATAGCCGAGAGTGATGCGTCGTCTACGCAGATCACCTTTGGACCCAAAACTCCATCAATAAATCGCTCGAAACTTTCGACCAAGTTGCCAAAGGTTGAAAAGTGGTCAAGATGGTCTACATCAATGTTGGTCACGATGACAGCGCCTAGCGGAAGCTGCTCATGAGTTCCATCGCTTTCATCGGCTTCAACTACTAAATGTTCGCCGCTATCCCATGACGCACCGCTGCCCACGCCTCGCACATCACCGCCAATAATGAAACTTGGTTGCAGTTGCGCTGCTCGAAGAATGGTCATCAGCATTGACGATGTGGTGGTTTTGCCATGAGTGCCAGCAACACCTAGTGAGAGTTTTTGCCCACAGATCAAAGCCAGCATCTGAGCCCTACTCAGTACCGCAATACCGATATTGAGTGCTTCAACTAACTCTATGTTTTGTTTTGGAATTGCCGATGAAGCCGTCACTGCGTCGCAATGTTGAACAGACGCGGCGTCATGACCAATATTGATCACCACACCAATTTCTCGCAGTCGTTGCACTGTCTCTGATTCTTTAATGTCGCTACCCGAAACCACATGACCCATTTCGACCAACACTTGTGCGATAGCACTCATTCCTGGGCCACCTACACCAATAACATGAATCCGTTTTTTCGATGACAAGTCAAGTTGTGCAATTGTTGATTTCACGATTGCGCCTTTGCTGCACGTTCAATGACGCTTGCCATTGAACTTTGGCGATGCACTGCACCCAACTCGCGCGCACGACTTGCGATTGCTGATCTGCGGTCATCGTCACGAAGCAACTCTGTAACTGTCTGCGAAAATTCATGCGCGGTTAAGGCGCTTTCTTCAAGCAAGACAGCGCCCCCACGATCGGTCAACCATTTTGCATTTACTAGTTGGTGGTTTTCGGCTGCATCTTTCCATGGCACGACGACAGCACAAACCCCTACGGTCGACACCTCCGCAATGGTGCTCGCCCCCGCTCTGCACACCACAACGTCAGCCGCCGAATACAACGTGACCATGTCGTGAGAATACGCAATGCGCGAATACGCAAGTGCTCCGTTGTCGTGATGCATCGTGACAGGAAGTTTCACCGAATCCATAAATCGCTCACCAGCAATATGAATGATGCACGTGTGCTCGGTGCTGCGCAGACTCTGCACCAAGTGTTCTGTTGCAGTATTCAGCACGGCAGATCCAAGTGATCCGCCCATTACCACTGCAACTCGAGCGCTTGCAGAAATCCCTAGCGCCTGGCGCGCACTGTTTCGTAGCGCCTGCACATCAGCTACCCGCAAATTACGTCGTACGGGAGCTCCGGTCTCCACAGCGTTTCGTAACTTGCTCGGCGCATACGCCACAGCAGACACTTCCGCATATCGCGACTGCAGTTTGGTGGCCAGACCTGGCCGACGATCGTACGAACAGGTGACGACAGGAATGCCCAGACTTCGAGCGGCTCGACAAGTAGGGATACTCGCGTAACCCCCAACGGAAATGACCACCTGTGGCTGCATCTCTGTGAGCAGAGTTTTTGCGCTTCGGAGCGCACGCAACATCGTCGACACCATTAGCACATTGCGTTTCACTTTGGACAAAGAAACTCCCCGCTGCAAACCATCAACAGCAAGAAATGTATGAGCCAAGCCGAGCGGCGGAATCATGGCTACTTCTGCCCCGCGGTTCGAACCTACATAATGCAGCGTTGACAAACTGTGGCCAGCATCAACAAGCAGCTCTGCGATAGCGATTGCAGGAACAACATGCCCGCTTGTTCCGCCTCCAGTAATAACGGCAAACGTGGATGAAGCGGGTACGACCATGACCTACTTCATATTACGTGCAACATTCAGCAACAGACCAACAGCCGCCATCGTCATAAACAGTGACGATCCACCGTATGACATAAGTGGCAGGGTGAGTCCTGTTACTGGCATTGCGCCGATAACCCCTCCAATATTGATGAGAGCTTGCACACACAACCAAGTTGTGATTCCACCAGCAAGCAATGCTCCGTAGTGATCGCGTGCTCCCTTTGCGGCTTGCATACCGAGTGAGAGCAACACCATGAATCCGCCGATGACTCCAACAGTTCCAATCAGTCCAAACTCTTCGGCAATAATCGCAAAAATAAAATCGCTATGCGCTAGTGGAACATATCCCCACTTGCCTGTTCCCTGCCCAACTCCAACTCCAGTGATCCCGCCATTAGCAATACTCAACACGGATTGCCACACTTGATACGCCCAGTGACCTTTGTTTCCTTCCAAGTCAACGAATGCGAAGAATCGATTTTGCAGTCGCGAACTTGTGGCAATCAACCCAAGCGATACCACCAAGAAAAAAGAAGTCATCGTTGCCATCCACCGAATTGGTGCACCAGCAATGAACAACGTTGCCATCACAATGCAGGTGAACACGATTGCTGCGCCAAGGTCCTTCTGGAGAAATACGCAGAGCGCCACAGTGATCGCCCAGGCAAACATCACTGGCTTCAGCGTGCGTTCCCAATGTGCAATTTCAGCGCGCCTTCGCGACAACACGCTGGCGCAATACAACAACATCGTTACCTTCAGCACTTCCGACGGCTGAAATCGAATCGGCCCAAGTGCCACCCAAGCTCGTGCACCGTTAATCTCCAAACCCAAACCGGGAATCATTGGCAACACCATGAGACCGTAAGAAGCCCACAACGCATACTTAGCAATGCCGTGCCACTGGTGATACGGCATGCGGTACGTGGTGATTCCTGCAAACAAACCAAAAATCGACCACATGAATTGCTTTTGGAACATCGCCCACGGCGAGCCACCACGATTCACAGCTTCAATGGAAGTTGCCGACAGCACCATCATCAATCCGAACACCGTAAGCAAGGAAGCAACGGCGAGAATTCCCCAGAACACTTTGTTCGGAGCGGCAGTTGTTAAGCGGCGCGTCGATCCAACACCTTTTTTATCGAGTACAGCACGGCGACGCTGAGCCGGTGTCAGTGAAGTTGAAACATTTGTAGCCACGGTGTCCTCCTAGCGATGGTTTCCTGATAGTTCTCGAACGCATTTCATGAAATCGTCGCCACGTTCACCGTAGTTTGAGTACCAGTCGTAACTGGTGCATCCCGGCGACAGAACCACAACATCTCCTGCTCGTGCAAGCTCGCGAGCTTGAGCAACGGCAGCACTCATGCTCTCTGACTTAACAACAGTGCATACACCACTGAATGCACGCGCAATATCGTCTGCGGAGGCACCAATGGCAACAACTGCTCTCATGCGCTGTGGTTCGCATGCCATTTGCGACAGGTCAAGGTCTTTGTTCTTTCCCCCTGCAATCAACACAATGCTGTCAAATGCGCGTAACGCCACGCTTGCAGCATGCGGACTCGTTGCCTTCGAATCGTTGAACCAACGCACCCCGTCCAACTCCGAAACGAACTGAATTCGGTGAGGAGCATTTTCAAACTGTTCTACAGCCTGCGCCACATGTTCTGCACTCGCAAGCCCGCTCTCAATACACACTGCAGCTGCAGCAAGTGCATTGGTGATGTCGTGAGGTAACGACCGCTTCATGCGTGAAATACTCATGATTGATCCAAACGGTCCACATAACTCTTCGCCTACAACGCGGTAGTCGCCCTCTGTTGCGCCAAAAGTAACCATGCGTGCAGCACTTGCACGCGCCACTGCCAAAATGTTCACATCATCGCTAGGTGCAACCGCCACATCAGTTGGCAAGCAGTTCGCCCACATCTTTGCTTTCGCATCAAAATACTGCTGATAAGTGCCATGCCAGTCCAAATGATCTGGTGCAATGTTCAACCAAGCCGAAGCCTGAGCCCGAAACTGTTCGGTGTGTTCCAAACGAAAACTTGAACACTCGACCGCAAACGCCTGCGCATTGGTTTCAAGTGATTCAATCAGCGGAACTTCGGTGTTGCCTACCGCTTCAGTGCGTAAACCTGCCGCACGAAGAATCGCTGTAACTAAAAAAGTAGTTGTTGTCTTGCCATCCGTTCCCGTGACTGCAACCAATGGGCGCGGCCCACCGCTACGCAGTTGTTCCATGCGATAAGAAATCTCAATCTCCGTTTGGATCGAAACTCCGTTATCACGGGCACTACGAATGACAGCGTGGTGTACAGGAACTCCAGGTGCAGGAGACAGCACGTCTACCTCACTCATCACTCGTTGCAATTCCCCATCTTGAGCAATGTTCACCACTTGCGCACCTATGGACTGTGCAAACGAGCGATGCTCATCCGTCAAACTGTCGTCACCAAGCACAACATCTATGCCGCGCTTACGCAACGAAGAAGCAACCGCACGCCCCGCCACCGCCAACCCGAAAACAAAGGTTGCGTCGCGGCCCTGGGTCATCGGGACACTTGATTGGTGAAGTCGGCGATGAAAATAGCAACGGCTGAAGCAACACAAATTCCCGAAATGATCCAGAAGCGAATGATGACAGTCGTTTCTGGCCAACCACTCAATTCAAAGTGATGGTGTATCGGCGACATCTTGAACAATCGCTTCTTCCTACCAGATGCTTTAAACACGCCCATTTGTACTGCCACCGAACCAGCCTCAATCACGTTGATGCCACAGATGATCAACAGCATCAAATGCGTGTTAGTTGTTACAGCAAGCGTTCCCAGGGCAGCACCCAACCCAAGCGCACCAACATCACCCATAAAGATTTGGGCTGGTGCTGCGTTCCACCACAAGAAGCCACCACACGCACCTGCAAGAGCAGCAGAGAGCACAGCAAGGTCAAGCGGATTCACAATGTCATAGATGCGTGGATTGCGAAATGCCCAGTAAGCAATGATGGTGAAAGCCAAGAAGCCGAATAATGCAGAGCCTGCTGCGAGACCGTCCAAACCGTCGGTGACATTGACTGCGTTTGTTGTACTCCACACCATGATGGCGGTCCACACAATAAACACCGGCCCCGATAACTCCCAGCCTGGGCTGACCGCGCGAGTAAACGAAATGGTTTGAGCAACTCCTGTAGTGGCAGCCAAAATGAACATCAACACCGCAGTGATGCCAAAGGTGATCCAACCCTTTTTCTTCCAGAAAATTCCGCGATTGTGCTGGCGCTTTACCTTGAGGTAGTCATCGAGAAATCCAATCGCGGCCAACACAAATACCGTGAGCCAAATGATTGCTGCTTGATCAGAAAATGGAAGCCCATCGCGCAAGTGAGCGACGAGCCAACCGATGAATCCCGCAATCAGAATGGCGATGCCACCCATTGTTGGTGTTCCCTGTTTTGCCATCTGATGCGCTGGACCATGGTCTTCTGCGCCGAGAATTGGCTGACCCTTACCGAGTCGATGAAAGAAAGATATGAGCGCGCGAGTGCCGGCAAGTGATACCAACATTCCAACCGCACCAGCAATTAAAACGGCAATCATGATTGATCTCCTAGAAGTTCACGAGCGACTTGCGCATCGTTAAACGGAAAAGTTTCAGTTCCAATGGTTTGAGTGTTTTCGTGACCCTTTCCCGCAATCACAACAACATCTCCACGATGAGCAATGGAAAACGCCTTGCCAATTGCGGCACGACGATCTAATTCAGTGCACAGCACTTTATGCGAATCGGACGCTGCAACTCCAGCATTGATTTGCGCTGCAATCTCAGCCCCTGATTCAGAGCGAGGATTATCTGAAGTAATAATCATCACATCTGACTTTGCGGCGGCAATTTCCCCCATTGGCGCACGCTTTTCAGCATCGCGATCTCCACCACAACCAAATACCACTACCAATTTTCCAGTCTCACTCATCAGCGATCGCGCTGTGTCAAGAACACGTTCGAGGGCATCTGGTGTGTGTGCATAATCGACAATCACATCGAAGTGTTGCCCTGCGTCAATGGACTCAAATCGACCAGGCACAGCAGTGGCGCGACTCAAACCTTCGGCAATCTTTGGTAGCGGAACACCAAGGGCTCGTGCAGCAGCAACTGCGGCAAGTGAATTCATCACGTTGAACTGACCACCTAATTGTGCTCGCATCTGCACACCTTCGATCTCGTACTCAATGTGGCGTGCATCCATGCGAACCTCAGAGATGTCGCTCAAACCAAACGACTTCGCATCAATCGTCACGGTGTCAAGAAGAAGTTGACCATGCACATCGTCGCGGTTGATGATGGCACATGCCGAAAACTCTTTCGTGAAGAGTTTTGCCTTAGCAGCGAAGTACTTCTCCATGGTGTGATGGAAGTCCAAATGATCCTGCGACAAATTCGTAAACACTGCTGCCTCAAATGTCGTACCCGTTGCGCGGTGAAGCTCCAACGCATGTGATGTCACTTCCATCACTACTGCCTCAACACCCTCGCGTTCGAACGCGCTCAGCATTCGTTGCAAATCAGTTGACTCAGGTGTCGTTCGTGTACCTGTCAATGTTCCGATGACTTCTGTTTTCCATCCGTGTGTGCGCAAGATTTCCGCGAGCAGATGCGCTGTCGTAGTTTTTCCATTCGTTCCCGTTACGCCCACCACGTGCATTCGAGTGCTTGGAAACTTGCGCAGGGCGGCAGCCAATAGCCCCATCGACCTACGCGCATCACGAACCACAATTTGTGGAACATCAATTGCCAATACACGTTCTACTAACAGCGCTGATGCCCCAGCATTGACAGCCTGCTGTGCAAACTCATGACCGTCTACATTTTCACCACCAATGCAGCAGAACAATGCTCCAGTAGTGACCTGACGTGAGTCATGTACAACATCGTTCAATACAGCGTCTTCGCCGACGACTTCAACGAGCAGACCGTGCGTGCCCAGTTGCGCTGTATCCACCAGATGACGCACTGCCATCTGGCCGGTCGCTGCCGGCGATGCACTCATGATTAGTGCTTCGGTCCTAGCTCTGCTGGACGCTCTTTTGGACAACCGAGATCGGCTGCATCTGGACGAATATCAAGCTCGTTAATCAAAACTTGGGCGATGTTCGCAAAGACTGGCGCTGCTGCAGTTCCACCGAAGCGATCCATTGATTCCGCGTTTGGTTCGTCGATCGAAACCAACACAGTGAAACGCGGCTGCTGTGCAGGTATGAACCCAACGAAACTGGCAAAGTACGAGCGCGATCCGTCGTCAGCAACATAAGTTTTGTTGTCTTGACGCTTGTAGGCAGTTCCCGTTTTACCTGCAACTGTCATACCTGGAACTTTTCCAAGTGTCGCAGTTCCGAAACAGACAACATCAGACATCATCGCTCGCATCGTTGCAGCAGTTTCTGGAGTGATGACAGCATGCTGCTCTTGCGGTGCGATCGACTCGTTTAAGCCGTCTCTCGTTACTGTTGCCGTCACCAAACGAGGTGCAACATAATTACCATTATTTGCCACCACGTTTACCCCAGCAATCAACTGCAACGCCGTCGTTGAATAACCGTAGCCATAGGAGGTAGTAAATTTCTTGGCACCCTGCCACTTGTTTGCTGACTGCAGTATTCCTTTGGTTTCGCCCGGGAAGTCAACTGCCGATTTTGTACCAAAACCAAACAACTTCAAATAGTCATGCAGCTTGTCTGGTCCAATTGTCTGCCCGACCATCAGAGTTCCAACGTTCGAAGAATCAACAAATATCTTTCGCACCGACATGTCTTCGATGCCGTGAGGATATGCATCTCTAATTGCACTTTCCCACTGAGTTCCTTTGTTGGCGACAAACACTGGAGGAACGGTGAAGGAAGTTGTTGAATCAACTTGCCCTTCGTTGATTGCAGCAGCAATGCTGAACACCTTTGCCACCGACCCAGGCTCGTTTGCTTCAACTGCTGCAATGTTCCCCGAATCGGCTGAATACGTTCCATCTTCATTCAAACGCAATGTGGACATTGCATAAATCTCACCAGTGGTGGAATCCATCACAATTGCAGTTCCACTTCGCGCTTGGAGTCGCGCGATCTGCTGAGCCAAAATGCCATCAACTTGGAACTGAATATTGCGGTCAATGGTGGTGACCAGTGTTTTTCCAGGGATCGCCGCAATGCTGTCTTCTTGCGTTGCCGGAATTGATTGGCCCTTTGCACTTACTTCGCGAACTTGTCGGCCATTAACACCGGCGAGCAACATATCGAACTGCATTTCAAGTCCTGAAGTGCCAAGCCCATCAGGGTCTGTGCGTCCAACTAATGCGCGCAATCCATCGCTCGTCAGTTCACGGCCTGATTCTTTGTACGAAGACACACCTGGAAGCTGCAACGCAATGAGTGAGTCAGCCACTTCTTGTGAAGTCTGACGTGCAACATACGTAAAGCTTGAAGTCTTATCTTGCAACTTTTCTGCAAGAGCAATTTCGGCTTCCGGCGACATTGCCAGCACAGCGGCTATCGCCCGTGCTGTTCCAACTGGATCAATAACTTCGCGCGGGTCTGCAAACACGGTGCGGAGCGGAATTGGTATTGCCAGCTCTAGGCCATTGCGGTCAAGAATCGATCCGCGTTCTGCCTTCACCACGTTCACTCGAGTACGTTGCGAAACACTTGCGTCGCGGTATTGACCAGAACCGACGGTTTGCAAGTACCCCGTGCGCAACAACATGGCGCACAACATCAATGACACAACAATGCGCACATACGCCAAGCGATGTGAGATTTTTCCAGGCTTCAGATCTTCTGTCAGGGTGCGAACGGTTTGTCGCGCTGCTGCACGGGCGATATCTCCAGCACGCTGGGGCTCCTGGCGTCGCCCGCGTGATCCAGCAGCGATACTCATGGTTGCGTCACCCCATTCTGTGAAGTACCCAAATTTGCAAGCGGGTTAAGTGTGGTGATGTTTGACGGATCGGCAAATACTTGGTCCATGTTCCCCGTGGAAATCACAACTGCTGCCACAACATCTTGCGGTACTTCAGCGAATTTTGACCCAAGGCCAGGTGTCATCATGAGTGCCTTCGCCTGTTCGCGAAGATATTCGGGAGCCAATAGAGCGAGACGCTCTTGGCGAAGTTCATCGTGATACTGACGCGCAAGTGAAATCTCGCCCGTCAGACGATCCAACTTCAGCTGCTGTCCAGCAATGTAAGCCTGCAAGCCAATTACCGACGACACCACCACAAACAAACCGAGCACCATGGTGCTGAAGAACAAAATGGTTCGTTTTGATGTTCCAGGGATGACTGTGAGATGGCGTTCAGGGGGTATCGATTGTCCACCACGTGGTTGCCGTTGCGGCACCCGTGCTGTGTTGATCGCTAACGCCATCTCAGCAGCCGACCTTTTCTATAACCCTGAGTCGCGCAGATGATGCGCGAGGGTTGCGTTCAATTTCTTCTGCAGATGCATGCTCTGCAACACGCACCTTCTTCACCAACTTGCCCGAGGACAAGTGGTGTTGGAACGGTGACGCGATGGTGGTTGCTCCTGGACGGGTTTCTGCATCGCGGAACGCTTGTTTCACAATGCGGTCTTCGCCTGAGTGATACGACAACACTGCAATTCGGCCGCCCACTTCCGTGGCGGCAATCGCATCGGAAATTGCCTTCGGCAAAATTTCGAGTTCCTTATTCACTTCTATGCGAATTGCTTGAAATGTGCGCTTCGCCGGGTGTCCGCCAGTGCGACGAGCAGGAGCAGGAATGGCGGTAGCAACAATCTCTGCGAGCGCCGATGTCGTCATAACAGGCCGTGCTGCAACAATCGCCTTCGCAATGCGGAAAGCAAATCGCTCGTCTGCATGTTCGCGCAATACGTCGGCAAGTTGCTGCACTTCGTAACCATTCACGACATCAAGGGCACTGAACTCTTGCGTCGTGTTCATACGCATGTCAAGTGGTCCGTCATTGCGATACGAAAAGCCACGATCTGCTTCGTCGAACTGCGGTGAGGAAACACCCAGGTCAAACAGAGCGCCCGAAATTTTTGGTACGTGATGCAACTGCAGGAATTCCGCAATGCCGTCAAAGCGACCTTGGTGAAACATCAGTCGACCTTCGAATTGTGGTGCAATCTTGCGTGCATGCTCAATGGCCATCGGGTCTTGGTCAATACCGAACACGCTCATCCACGGATACGTAGAGAGCAGTCGCATTGCGTGGCCTGCCCCGCCCAACGTTGCATCCACGACTACACCGTGAGGAACGGTGCCGAATAGTTCGGTGATTTCATTTGCCATTACTGGCTCGTGGTTAAACGTTGAGTGAGCTGCTGGTGAGTTCATAAGAAGTTCTCGACGCTTCGTTGCGTGTTCTCGCTCGTGTGGTGCCTCGCTGTACTGCAGCCCCCCGGCCGGCGTTGTCGTCGGGATGTCTCCCCGATTCGACGAAATGGAAGCGGGCGGAGTTGGGGCTGTCCATCTTGCTGACCGAAGGACTGCAGTACAGCGAAACGCTCATATGAGGAGCGCTCGCAAAAAGTGGTGTAGTCGATGCGCTCCTTTCCCGCTACTCGCCTGATCCGGCGATTTGCTCGATACCCATGAGGACGACGCGCTCGTGGCGCTCTGGTTCCCAAATTTCAACGCGGTCAAATGAACCGCTGACGACGACTCGCGAGTTCAACGTAAGTCCGGCGTATTCACGCAACTTTTCTTCGATGTTGATTCGACCCTGAGCATCAATAGCCACCTCGAAGGTGTTGCTCGCCTGAGCGCGCTGCTGGTTAAGCGACATTTCGCCGTTGCGAACCTTGTCCATCGACTCCCGCGCGGCGGCCTCAAATGCCTCTGCAGTCAAAATGTCCACGCACTTGTCGCGCCCAATGGAGAGGAAACAACGGGGTTCTAAACGTGGGCGAAACGATGCAGGCAAAGCCAAGCGACCCTTTGGGTCTAGCTGCCGATCGTGCACTCCTACGAACAATGTGTCCTCCGCTACCCTCGCAAACCCTTGTGGGGCTCGCATTCCCGTGTATTGCTGCCGTTGAATGGAGTCCGCACTCCGGATCAACGAGGAATACGATATCCCCACTTTCCCCCACTTTGGTGTTATTTGTCACCACTTTTCCCCACTTATTTCCAAACAGCAGCATGCCCCAAAAAGCCATATTCCATTGGTGAATTAAGGGACTCAAGGCCGAACAGGCCGAATTCTCGGAAAAAAACTTTTGCTAGAGGGGCAGATGTGACACGAAAGTGTCCACAAGCGCCTGCTGGCTTGCCTGAACCGTTGCGACTCGATGCGCAATCTCACTCAGGTTGCCTGGCGTATTCACTACATACATCTCCACGTCATGTGGATTCCATTTCGTATATATGGTGCATTGAAAGCGCGCATAATCACGCGTACGTCGCTGGCTAATACCTACAAGTTTGCTCAGTGATTCATCATCTCGTTGAACCACTTCTCCTGGTCCGACTCCAGCAAAACACAACAAGTCGCCCCACGCATCGCTGCTCAGTGATTCGTGATGAACCGAAACATTGCTTACGCCAAGTGCATTCAGCGCCTGCACCCATACGTCGCCCAACCACCACGAAGCTTGCGCAACGTCATCGCTCCACAGCACATCTCCTCGCGGAACTACCACATCAAGCCACACATGTTCGCCTGGTGCAAGAAACACAATTCCACCGCCACTGCGACGACGCACCACTTCAATTCCGTCACGACTGCACAGTTCGCCATTCAATAATGACTCGTTTTGTCGCGAGCCAAGCACCATTGCTGTTTGCGTTATGCGCACATCCCAAACCGCACGTTCTGCAACGAGATCACGGCCGTGTTGCTCACCTGCAGAAACATGTTCGGTGTACAACTTCCATGATGCGTTAGGAAGCGTGGGCAAGGTATTGCTTCCACGCATCGGGCACTCGCCCAACAGAAACAGAAATCCATGCGAGCTCGCGTGGCGCATGCGGTTCGCTTGCAAGCCTCATACCCGCTTCTTCCGGCGTGCGGTCGCGTTTACGCAAATTGCACGGCCTGCACGCGGCAGTTACGTTTTCCCACACGTTCATACCTCCACGCGAACGTGGCATGACGTGATCAATGGAATCCGCGACTCCGCCGCAATACTGACAACGATGATCGTCGCGAGCAAACACTGCACGACGCGATAGCGCAGTACGACGGTGATATGGAACCTTCACTACATAACGAAGCCGAATGA
>Ga0208853_1000105_pt1 | contig 23737 bp, 22 predicted proteins | sample LakMenEpi03Oct11_FD_150667 | JGI IMG/M metagenome (GOLD analysis project Ga0208853, IMG submission 150667) | Freshwater microbial communities from Lake Mendota, WI - 03OCT2011 deep hole epilimnion (SPAdes) | ecosystem: Environmental > Aquatic > Freshwater > Lake > Epilimnion/Euphotic zone ... | reverse complement strand
GTAATAATTGTTGCTCCCCCATAACTTTCTCGCGCAAAGTGGTGTGGCCGGTATAGGATGCCACATTTACCGCCACCCGACGCTGCTGCATCCAGTGACGAAGCGAATCCATCGGGTAGCTGCTGCCGTCCTGACCAATCACTATAGTAGTAATACCCTGATTATTTGTTGCTGAAGCTTCCGGGAACTTACGCAGCGAAGAAAAATGATGACTATGGGCATCTATAAAACCGGGACAGAGTATATTGTTTTGACCATCCACTACCTTTTCTCCCGGGAGCGCCTGCAGGTTACCCACCTCTATAATTCTGTCACCCTTTATCCGAACAGCACCCGTATAGGCAGGTATGCCCGTGCCATCAATGATCCGCACGCGGCTAATAAGAGTAGTGGCTTCCTGCGCAAAAGAGACATTTGTTAAACAAATAAATGCGGCGAGCAAAAACTTTAATCGCATAGCATAAAAGTTGTGTGGCTAAAGATAAAGAATCCTTAGCAGTGACCAATTACTGCGGGCAAAATCAGGTGTACGCCTGCGCTAAATATCAAAATTTAGTTAATCCCCCTGAAGCCGCATGAATTTGGTCGGGAGTTTGCATCCTATTATAATTCATATAACTTTATATCAAAGTCTCTGCAATGAAAGCACATCTGAACACGCTCATTCTCGCCGCAGCTATCCTGCTGACCGCATTGATTTTTTCCAACGCCTTCGTTAACCGGAATAAGGCATCGAAAACTATTAGCGTTACCGGCCTGGGCAGAAAAGACTTCGTGTCAGACCTGATTGTATGGAACGGTTCTTTCACCCAAAAGAACTTGAGCCTGAAAGAAGCTTATGCTAGTCTTGACAAAGATCGCGAGAGTATTCGACGTTATCTGCTTTCGAAGGGACTTACATCTGAAAACATCATTTTTTCAGCAGTTGAAATCAATAAACTCTTTGATGAAGTGTATGATGCCAATGGCCGAAAAACAAAATCAGTTTTTGAAGGATATAGTCTCAAGCAAAATGTGCAGATTGAATCGAATGAGGTAGATAAAATAGAAAACCTGTCGCGCCAGGTTAGTGAACTAATTAATTCTGGGGTGGAATTTTATTCAGAGAAGCCGGAATATTATTATACCCAGCTCGGACAACTCAAAATAGAGATGATTGCAGAGGCGACCAAAGATGCCTATACCCGTGCCCAAAAAATTGCACAGCATGCAGGTGGAAAGGTGGGCTCACTTAAAAATGCAAACCAGGGTATCTTTCAAATTGTCGCTCAAAATTCAAATGAAGACTATTCCTGGGGCGGCTCTTTCAATACGAGCTCAAAAAAGAAGACTGCTACCATCACCATGAAGCTGGATTATGAAATCGATTAATCAAAGTATCTACAGTTGGAACGCCTTCATAGCCAGCAGCCTTCTTTTTATGCTGATAATGGCCGGTATAGCTGCTTGCAAGCGGCCTTCAGCTACTGACGAAAAATCATTGCACGAACAACAATGGAAGAGAGCAGGGATGCATAATTATGAATATACCCTACGCATTAATTGCTTTTGCGGACCCGAAACAACCGGCCCCCATCTTATTCGAATACAAGCAGATACCATTGTGAGCGTAAATGGCACTCCCTATGTAGCCGCCAACAGCTATGTACGTTTGCTGAAGATACCTGATCTCTTTCTATTCATACGAGAGAGCGATGCCCGAAAACCTTTTCGGCGTTCTGTCAAATATGACTCCGTTTTGGGATACCCAACATCTGTGTATTACGATTTCGACGAACGCATTGCCGATGAAGAGATTGGCTATATCATAACTGATCTCAAAAAGAATTGACGGATAGCTGCAAGCGAACCGTACTTATGCCGGTATTAAACAATCACATCACTCCTTTTTAAATTCCGGAAACTGCAGGGAGGCGCAGTCTGCACGTCCCATCCGTATCGCTACTTGCAGATTTTTTTCATCCTTTATTCTAAACTTATTGCCCACTGCTTCCAGCGGACCATAAAGTACACTGATGCTATCTCTCTGCCATACCATTATCTTATCTTCCTCTTGTATCATGCCCTCAATCATGTAGGTGTATTTCACCCGTATGGTATCACCCTGATACGTTCCTTCCAACATGCCATTTGCACGGTCTTTCTGATCTGGCAACCAGAAAAATTTGCCGGTAGCCTTTCCTTGCTGTAATGTTAGCTGCAAGAAGGTGCTGTCTTTATTGAGGGCATGCAGGAAACAACCACCCCGCTCGGTAGTATCAACGCTGGCTGTTACCGCAGTTTCCGTGGAAATATTTGGCTGCTCGGTGCAGGACATCAGACAGCAGCCGGAAAGAACGATTACCATGATCAAACGTATCATAAATGAAATTTAAGTACTATGAAAATACTCATCTCGGGGGAAGCCACAAAAAACACTAAAACGACGGACAACGAATGCCTCTGCGGGTGGGATTTTTCTTGTATTGATAGATCAGTGAGAATTCGGTAGAGCGACTATAAGGGGTATTGATTTTGCTCTTTCCATAAGCAAGATCATAAGTAAATCCTGCCCGCCATCCGTTCCACTCTAGTCCCAGGTAAGGCACGTATGACTCACCATTGCGAATCCAGCAGCCGGCATACACTTCATAATTATTGTCGTTTGAAGCGATGTAATAGCTGGCAGCACCTCCATAGATCCATTCTTTGTACTGGAATTGCTGTTGGTATTGCGTACTGAAGTGCAGGGTGGCATTGGGCCCCAGGGGAAGATAGCCCCCGGTATGAAAATTATACCTACGATGCAGCGGATAGCTGTTATTACCAAATCCTACCGAAGGCTCCATCAGGTGATAGACAGAAGCGCCTGCATAAAAATAAATGTCATTGGGAAATAATCCTGCATACAAGATGCCGGCCTGCACATCAGCCAGCTGTCTGTTTTCACTGCCCAATGTGGCGAGGTCGGCAGTTGGTAAAACAAAGCCACCCACATCCAGCTGATCTTCCAGCGTGGCCTGTCCCCGGTTAAATGCAAAACTGCCATACATTACCTGAAAACCTGCTGTCAGCGAGAAATCACCATTGTAGTCAAATCCTTTTCTGTAGGCCATCGAGAGCCCTAAATAATTCTCTTTCAGAATACCCCCACCCGATTGATCACTCATACCCATTAATCCAATACTCATGCGATCACGTTGGGGAATTTTTTTGGTCATAACCGGTCCATCGACTGAAAAAGTGATGGTAGAATAGGCATTGTTGAAGGAAGGCCACTGGTTGCGCGCGTTGGCGGCAACGCGCAAATCACCATTAAAGAACCCGGTGAAAGCGGGGTTCAGCGTCAGGGGCGAAGCAAAGAACTGAGAGAAATGAGGATCCTGTGCCTGCAGCTGATTGACGCAGCTATGCATGATCAATATGAACAATAGTCGCCTGCCTATCATCGCAATAAAGTTATATTTCCACGATAGGTTTCAGTGCTGCCATCGGCAAGACCTAAAATCAATACATAAACATAGGTTCCTGCAGGTGCCGGCTTACCCCTGAAAGTTCCATCCCAGCCGCCTACCAGGTCGTTCGGTAACACATTGCTTATCTCAAATACTTTTTCACCCCAACGACTGAAGATCTGAAACTGGTTGACCTTTGATACGGTTTCTCCGGAAATAACATAAAAGAAATCGTTTTTGCCATCACCATTGGGCGTAAAAGTATTCGGCATTGCCAGCTTTGACTGGAAGTAAACATTTACTGCCAATGTAGCCGTATCAGAACAGAAATACTGGTTGACACCGGTAATGAGGTAGTTACGATTGGTTAAGGTGAACAATATCGGATTGGGACAATCCGAACATGATAAGCCGGCGGAAGGTGCCCATAGAATACGCTTATAAGCATCTCCCCGGTTAATTACATTGAGTTGTACGTTGTCTTTGCGCAATAGATTCACCTGGCTGGTGATCAGGTCAATAGCAAAGGGAGTGAAGGAAGTAACCTGTGCATTGTTACTTACATTCGGCTCAAAAACAGTTTGCAAAGCATTGAGGTAGCCGAATACTTTGCCGGTGGGTGACTGCCGAATAATATGTTGTATGGAAGCACAGCCTGCCGTAAACACGGTATTGGAAGGAATCCATCCGGTGCCAATCAGCCGACCAATACCGCCAGTAGAATCATCATCAAAATACTGTATCTGCACCGGCTTTTTAATTTGTGTATAGCCCTTTAAAAGACAGATATCTGTGGTTACAATCATTGAATCCTTTGCGTAGCAATTGGCAATGCTTGGTTTCATTACCATATCAATAGGAAACACTTTAATATTAGCAGATATACTATCTACACAATCATAAATAGTCTTGATGCGCAACTTCACCAGCATGGTATCATTGACTGTAACAGTTGGAATAAGACAATTGGCACAGCTCATTTGTGCAGCCGGTGTCCAGTTAATTTGTGACAGCGGCTCATTCGATTGGTTTTTGGCTTTTATGGGCAATACCGTATTCATGTCCACAATCGTATCTGCCGGCTGGATGGTTAGCTTCGGCTGATAAAAGATTCGATAGGTAACATTATTGGTCTCATTGAATTCGTGTATCAGGTCATCCTCATCAAACACCGCCATTAGGGTATCCTGACGCACCGAATTGGCTTTCAGAATATGTGTAAAGCTGTTGCTGCATTTTCCTAAAATATCTACCGGCAAACTAAAATCCGGAACCATTACACTACCGCCGGGCTGTCCGGGTATTTTATTATAGAACCTGACTTTTGATCCGGCAGGTATTGAATCATACCCATTGTTCCCTACAGCAAACACGACACGAATGCTGTCTTCTTTATAGCAGTTGACCGACAGCAAAAAGATGGAGGCATCCGGTCTTGCATCAATCACATTCACGCTGTAAATAGGTGCATCATCGGTACAGGTACCATCGGTTCCCACCAACCGGATTCGATAAAAACCGGGTTTAGGGAAAGAGTACACCAGGTCGCGGCTGGTGGATACCAGCTGATAATTGTTGCCGGTACTGTCGGTAATAAACCACTGAAAGGAAGTAGCCCCATAAGAGTAATTGGTAAAAGTCACCGGTTCTGAATAGATGGCTCCGGAATGGGTCACTTTTCTTTTATCAGGCGAGAACCTTGTTTCTACTCCGCAATTCACATTCACTTTAGCAATGTAAGAAGCATAACAATTTTTGGCCGGATTATAGGACCGAAGTGTAAGCTCATAAATACCGGGCGCAGCAAACGCATAGTTGAAATCTTTGGTAGTGCCGGCGAGGGCGCCATCTATCAGCCATTCAAATGGATCGTTTCCCGGAGTAAGGTTATTGAAAAAAATCAGTTCTCCTGCTTTTGGATACGGCTGGCTGCGGTATTCAAAAGCTGTTGCAGGAACGCCTGCACAGGGCGGATCACATTTATTGGAGGTAAGCAAACTGCCTCCACCATAAATTTCTACAAATGCCCGCATACGTTGGGCCTGACCTAAAGTGAAAACAGAGGGACAGGGACTGCCATAATCCATGAAGTTGGATATGTTATCTGGCATGTCTACTGTAAGCCCGGATATCGTATCGGTTTTGCACGAGTTTTCCGGACTATTACAGGGAGATGAGTTTACGCTGCGGTCGGGTGGTGTATCACAAACCCTATCACCATCTGTAGTACAATCATTATTCAGACAGCTTTGTCCTTCAAAAGTGTGGTAGAGACTGAGGTAGTGACCCATCTCATGCGCTACGAGTGGCGTACTGAGTCCGGCAACCACCAGTCCAAACCCCGGGCCGGCAAAACCACCTACGCCAACACGGTTCCACTTGCCGCATTCAAAAAAAGTGACAGGGTTTTCGGCACGAATATTTCCTACTACCCATATATTGATGTATTGCTGTCGGTTCCAGTCGGATACTTCCGGCAGCCTGCCGGTTTCAAGGTCCTTGTCAAACCCTTCCAGATAACTTTTGATGCGGTTGATGCCGGTAGTATTTCCCCCGTCAGGGGCAATGCTTGCCAGACAAAACTGAATGCCGGTAGGTACGCCTAGGGGGTCGCTGCTGAAAGCACCGCGGTGTGCAAAAGCATCATTGAGGTCATTGAGTGCCGCAACCACCATGGCATCGGTAATAGCATCCGGATTTTCGCTGACAATATGGAAAACGACAGGCAGCGCATACGTATTGGGGAAGTCGGGGGTGGGCAGGTTGATGATGCCCTGGGGCTGTACACTGTTAGGAGCCGTTTTCAGCATCTGGTGCCGAAGGATAGCCTGACGAATCAGGTTATTGGTATGCATTTCCTGCCGCAAAAAAGCAGGATCTTTTCGCGCTTGCTCATACCAGTCATCGGTTCCGCAGGAAGAGATTGGGGAAGATGGCTTATTAACCTGTGCCGGTAACTGTTGTACCCATATCAACAGCAAAGCAATAAAAGCCCATTTCCAATTCATTATTACGGTTTTTCAGTTCTTCGGATAGGATAGCCAACAGAAAAAATAAAAATACTTAACAATTCAAGAAGCTGTTGACCCCCCTCCCCGATCGTTCCCGAATAAACAATTCGTTAACAAAACCCCGGCCCCTGGCCATCGCTCAGGGATGAGTTGATCTAACATTTTATGAATCAATGTCTGTAAGCGTTGTTAGAAGATACGTTGTGCAGTCATTCCGCTGCCTTGCAAAGCCTGCCCTGTTAAAAAACAGTCTGACCGAAAGCTGCCAATTTTTAGCCGACATTTTTTACATTTACGAAAAATATATCGGTATGCGTTGGCAAGGAAACAGGGAAAGTAGCAATGTGGAAGACAGAAGAGGGGGTGGCGGCAGGGGGATGGCCGTTGGCGGTGGCATCGGCGGCATCATTATTATGCTGATTTATCTGTTCATGGGAGGCGATCCCAACCAGGTAGTTAATCAGCTACAACAGGGTAATCAGGCACAAACGGAACGCCAGGCCAGTCCGGAAGAAGAGCGACTCGCCCAGTTCACCAAAGTGGTGTTAGGGTTAACCGAAACTGTTTGGGATTCCATTTATCGCTCGGAAAATAACAGGTATGAGCAGCCGAATCTCGTTCTGTTTACCGGACAAACGCAATCAGAAGGTTGTGGGGCTGCAAGCTCTGCTATGGGTCCGTTCTATTGCCCTGCTGAAAGAAAAGTATATATAGATTTATCTTTTTTCAATGACCTGACACATCAGTTTCAGGCGCCCGGTGAATTTGCAATGGCCTATGTAATTGCGCACGAAGTAGGACACCACCTGCAGACGCTGAACGGCACATCACAAAAAGTACACAACGCCCGCAGACGCCTGAGTGAAAAAGAATACAACAAGCTTTCCGTGAAACTCGAACTGCAAGCCGATTTCCTCGCCGGCGTTTGGGCTTATCATGCCAATAAACTTCGTAACATTCTGGAACCGGGCGACCTGGAGTCAGCACTCGCTGCTGCCAACGCTATTGGTGATGACCGTTTGCAAAAACAAAGCAAGGGCTTCGTAGTTCCGGATGCATTTACCCATGGCACTTCTGAACAGCGCATGTATTGGTTCAAAAGAGGATTTGAGTCAGGAGATCTGCGGCTGGGTAATACATTTGAGCGCATCGAATAAAGCTGATAATTTTTTAACTCCGCTCACCAGTTGGTAGACGCTGGTCAGTAACTATTCAACAGTATACCAGCTATAGCCGCCTGCGGGGAGGGTAAATGTAAAAGGTATTGTATAATCTCTTGCCAGCCGATAGCTCATTGCCTTTCCCTGTTCTTTTTTAATAATCGCAGTAGTTTTTTTACCCGTATAATAAAGTGGCAGGCGAATGGTACGTGTGATTGCCGTATCGGTTGGATTGAATAACATGATGAACCCTTTCCAGGGTAGTGACGGGTCAACATGCATCCAGCCATCCCAGTCTCTTCCATCTGCTCTTCGAAGCTGAAGCAGATCAGCATTCAGAATAGACCTGTATTTTTTATACCAGGCAATAACAGCAGCCACCATTTGGCGGGTAGTATCTGCATCATACAAGCGAGGACCACGATAACAAGCCTGCACGCCTGCACCATAATATTGCATCATCAGTTGCCGATATGCGGGCAAGTGTTCCCGTAAAGGTTCCAGCACTGCTTCCGGTCCGCCCCCCTGGTACTGTGTCAGTGGAACAAACCCCCAGCCCATCGACGGAGTTTTCTCGATGGTGCCATCATGAATGTTCTGACGATTCAAAATCATCTGCTGTTCACGAGATAAAGAAAAATTCACTTCGCGATAACCAATGGCAATCTTATGGGTGCCATCTAAAAAATACCAATCGGGTGCATTGATATAAACGCCCCGCTCATTTAACCAGCGATAAAGTTCTTTCTGGATCTCCATTTGCTTCCATTGCGAGTCGTCCCAATTGCTGTGGCCGGGATGTTGTCTGGAAGCGCATCGATCGCCCGGATAAGGGCCATCATTTTCCCAGATATCAAAACCGGTGGCTGCAAAAAACTGCTTGATTTTATCTCTGTAGGCGAGTCCCCATTTACTCCCAAAACAAGGTGCGTTTCCAAAAAATGCACCCCCGGGTTTTCCGGTGGCTGCATCAATCACATCGTCTTCATCACTGATGCGCCGGGTGCTGAAAAGCGAATAGCCTCCCAATAAAATATTTTTCTGGTGTGCATAGTCTGCCAGCTTTTTCCAGCGTGTACTATTTTGTGTTGAGGTATCCTCCATATTGAGGTGGCTGCCGAAACTCAGGATAACTGCTTCATAACCAGTAGCCACACACTGGTCAATGGCCTGTGTCACTTCATCATCGCGTTTGCTTACCAGGTGCATGAATATTGGATTGCGGGTGATCCAGGGAGCGATGGTGCGGTACATTTTTCTTATCATCAACCCGCGTCTTTGCCTGTCATAACTATCCATCAATAATTCCCAGGTATGTACCGATTCAAATGCCTCTCCCTTTTTCAGTTCTACTCCGGGAGCATGCTCCGGATAAATTTCCAGTAAGCAGGGGGTTTGAAAATTATAATTGACCTGAGAAGTATAAGCAGGATCGGTTTTCCAGTGGGTCGTCTGGTCGCTGATATCATACCGCATTGCATTGTTGAATGCGTAGTTGGTTTCAACGTAAAGCCCGTGTTGTTTTTTCATCTCCTCCGGGCGACCCACAACAGCACTTTCTTCTTCTACCAACCCAAGTACCTCATGCACCACACGATTAAGTAAGAACTGCTGTTCTCCCTTGTAGGCAATGGTCAGCCATTTTTCCAGCAACGGCATTCCCTGATAGATGGCGTAATGTACCGTTACATCCATGCCCCTGAACAGTGGCAGGCGGGATGTAAAATGAAACTGAATTTCTCTTCCGGGTGCAAGCGGATAGGGATTCCTGCCTTTGATTCGGGGGCGTATGGCACCCGCTGACCAATGTGTATAATGAAAGTCGCTGTCGGAGTAAGAGAGCTGGTCGGCTGATTTATTCGTCCAATATGCTTTTTCTGTTTGACCACGGGCACCACCTACCTGATAGGTTGTTCCGTTGATAACCAACCTTGCTTCCGGTTCAAGGCTACGCAATAATTGCTGGCCGGTACTAAGATTCAAAAAGTCTATACAGGATAAGTTGGGCTGCAATAGGAAAGAGCGACGGAGCAGTCCATTGGAAATAACCAACCGTCCGGCGCTTGTATCTATGCTTACCGGTGTGCGCACAGGTGTTACCAGCCAATCTTTTTCGGGTAAGGATTGGGCGGATACAAATTGTATCAGTGTGAATGATAATAAAAATAGGCCTCGGAACATACTGTTACGATATACGTGATACAACTGCTTGCTTGCTGCGACTTTATAAAAAGTAAGTTACGATAAAGGGAGGGAAAAGTAGAAGGCTCAGGCATCCTTGCGCGGTGACATTCTTCGGATGGCTTGTTGCAAAATGGCGCGAACGGCATTTTCTACTACAGGAAAACTGGGCAGTTCCTTTCCTGTATATATCAGGAAAATGGCCATTTTTTGTTGCTGGCTGTTGAGTGTTTCCTGCAACTCGTGTTTATGGAGACGATAGGCCTCCCGCAACAGCCGTTTGATGCGGTTTCTGTCTGTCGCCTTTTTAAAATGACGGGTGCTCACACCAACACCTGCCTGTAAACTAACGGGAATAGCCGGTGGTTCAGGTAAATAATGGCATGTCAACAGGGGTACATGCATCGTTTTGCCTGTTGCAAAGAGTAGTTGAATCAGCTTCCTGCTCTTCAATTTCTCTGCCGCCGGGTATGTAAAGCGTGTAGCCGTCATGGAATAAAAAATGCCTCACAAAAATAGGAGGCATACTGATCATTGGTAAAAGCGTGGTGATGCGTCAGACTTATTTCAGTCCTTTTTCGCTTGACACCGTTAGTTTTTTCCGGCCCTTTGCTCTGCGGCTGGACAATACTTTTCTACCATTGGCAGTGGCCATACGCTGGCGAAAACCATGTACGCTTTTGCGACGGCGTTTATGTGGTTGGAAAGTCCTTTTCATTTGTTAGTTTTTACAGCCTCGAAATTTGGTTTCATTTCATGCGGGCAGTCACCATACTGCTGCTTGTGAAAGGACGGCAAAGGTAGGGGAAATCTGGCTTTTCAGCAAGAGAATAGCGGGTTTTTGTGAAAACAGGCAAGTCGTTATGCTGTCAGGTCAGCATGCTGGGCCTGCACGGGTGCTCCGAAAAACCGGGTCGCCTGCTGTTCGAAGTCAGCCGGGTCATCGGTGGTATAAAACGCCTGCCGAGATTGGCGACTGCAATTGAGGGCCATTTCGGGATGCCGCTCCAGGTAGTTGCGCAGACTTTTGGCAACGATATCGCCCTGGGTTACAACGCTGATTTGCGATGGGAGGTATTGGCGAATCTTATTCAGCAACAGCGGATAATGGGTGCATGCCAGCAACAGCGTATCAATATCGGGTGACTGGGCCAACAGATGCTGCAGGTGTTGCTGAACAAAATAATCTGCCCCCGGACGGTCATATTCGCCATTTTCAATCAGCGGAACCCACATGGGACAAGCTTCCTGATAAACCCTGCAACCAGGAAAGAAATGATGAATTTCTATGGGATAGCTGTTGCTATTGACTGTTCCGCTGGTACCCAGAATACCCACGGCACCGGTCTTTGTCATTTGTCCGATGATTTCTGTTGTAGGGCGAAGAACACCGAGCACCCGCCTATTCGGATCAATCGCGGGCAGATCACGTTGTTGTATCGTGCGCAAGGCCTTGGCGGAAGCGGTATTACAAGCGAGTACAACCAGGTGACAGCCACGGGCGAAAAACCACTTCACTGCCTCCAGGGTATATTGGTGCACAGAGGTATAGGATCTTGGACCATAAGGGGCGCGGGCATTATCGCCGAGGTATAAAAAATCCTGGTCGGGCAATTCCTTTACCAGTGCCTGAAGAATGGTCAGTCCGCCATAACCACTATCAAAAACGCCAATGGGACCGGGTTGATTCATGCCTTAAAAATAAGAACCCCATCGTTATGAAGGGGCTCTTGGTAAAGTATTTTCAGCAAAAAACGGCCATTAAGCTTTTGGCTTAGGGGTAGCCGCAGGTGTTTTAGGGGCAGCAGGCGCAGCTGTTGGCAGACCGGTACCACCGGCAGCTCTCCAAGCATCTTCTGCATCTTTTGGCAGTGGCAATTTCAGTTTGATGGCAACGCGAATGGCCAGGTTGTCGAGCAATGGCGGATTCACATAGGGAGAGAGCGCATCATTCTTAAGAACCAGCGTATATTTTTGGTCTGCAATAACTTCATTCAAAGCAGTCAAAATTTTAATGCGATATGGCTGCAGTAATTGCTCCTGCTTTTGGCTGGTAACTTCCTGCGAGTATTGCTGCCAGTAAACCAGTTTCTGGCGGCTCTTATTCAGATCATTCAAAGCCATTTCACGGGCTTTGGGAGGCATAGTTGCAGAATCTTTCTTGAAGAGACTGTCCTGACGGAGGAAAGTTTTGTACGTGTAATCGTATTCGTCTTTCAGCGAATCCTGTTGAAAAGATTCCAGTTCCTGGGTAACCTTATCGATACCGGGCATCAGTCCCAGCACCAGTTGTTCATCGAAATAGCCGATTTTAACCGGCTGTTGTGCAGTGGCGCTTCCGGCTGAAAACAGGAGGGCGGAAACTACCAGAGACAGGGTAAATAACTGCTTCATTTGTTAATTTATTGATTATTAGTGTGTTATGATTTTATTTTATCCCCAGCTCTTTGAGTACTTCATCACTCTTATCCAATTTGGGGTCGGCAAAGATAATGGTTATTCCTTCACTTTTATCGAGAATGAAATCATAAGATTTCGCTACAGCCAGTTTCTGTACAGCGTTGTAAAGCTTATCCTGTATGGGTTTCACCAGCCGTTGGCGCTCTCTGAACAGGTCGCCTTCATATCCGAAACGCTTTTTTTGCAACTCGCGCAGCTCTTTCTCGCGCACAAAGAGCTCGTCTTCGCGCTTTTTTCTAAGCTCTTCGGTGAGCATGAATTGTTCAGCCTCGAAGTTTTTATACATCTTATCGAGAATACCCTGTTTATCATCAATTTCTTTTTGCCATTGTTCTCCAATCAGTTGGAGTCGCTTATCGGCTTCCTTGTATTCAGGAATTTTATTCAGGATGTATTTGGTGTCGATTACGGCATAACGCTGGGCTTGGGTATTCAGGGACAGAAAACCCACCAGCAGGAAAAGCATCCAAAATTTTTTCATATACTTTATTTTAAAGTGATGGAATATGGGCTGGTAGCACTTCGGATGATGGTATAATTAGCTTATTCCGGCTCAAATCCAAGCATAAAGGTAAACCGGGCAGCATCTTTCAGGGCACCCCCCGGCGTTATCCTATCCAATCCTATGCCATAATCAAATCCGAGCAGACCAAACATGGGCAGGAAGAAGCGCATACCCAAACCAACCGATCTTCTGAGGCGGAAAGGATTATATTCTTTCATGGAATACCAACCATTGGCGGCCTCGAAGAATCCAAGCACAAAAATGGTGCTGCTTGGGTTGAGACTCAATGGATAGCGCATCTCCATGGTATACTTATTGAATATAGTAAAGTATTGAGAAGCGAATTGTCGGTCAGGGTTGATGGTCGGGTTGGAGTTGTCATAAACCGGATAACCGCGGTGGGCGACAATATCAAAGCCAAGGAGGGCGAACTGATTGCTTAAGCCGGCATCTCCCACCTGGAAACGTTCAAATGGCGAGGAGGGGGTGGAATAGCTATACCTACCCAGGAAGCCAAACTTGGCAGCCAGACGCATAACGAGCTGCTTGTTTCGCTCTTCGCCGTGGGGGCGACCAAACGGAATGAACCATTCGCCATTGAATCTCCACTTGTGGTACTCGATCCACTGATAGGGCTGATCCTTATTGATGTTTTTATTAAACAGCGAATACGGCGGCGTGAAGGCCAAGCTAAGCATGAAATTCGAACCGGAACGTGGGAATGTCGGGAAGTCTACGGAAGAGCGCTGCAGCGCGATACGCAGGTTAAGGTTGTTTACTATACCGTTATCGAATCCGGGGAGGTTAGTCGGGTCGATGGCATAATTTTTCAGTTTATACCGGGTATAGTTTATACCTGTTGAGAGTGAGAAATAGTCATCCGGCCATTTCAGCTGACGTGATAAAGAGGCGGTAGCACCTGTTGTAGAAAGATACCGCTGATCGGCAATGTTCTGGTTAAAGACGCCGGTAACGGGATCAAATGTTTGTCCGAAACGGGTATTGTAAACACTGAATGTAAGTGCGTTTCGCTTTTTACCACCCAACCACGGCTCAGTGAATGAGAAGTTGTAGCTACGGAAGGCCTTACCATTACTTTGCACGCGAAGACTTAATTTTTGTCCGTCACCCATGGGTAGGGGATCCCAAGAAGTTTTCTTCCAGATATTTCGCAGCGAGAAGTTATTAAAGGATACGCCCAGCGTACCGGTTAGTCCGATGAAACCTCCCCAGCCGGCGCTGAGTTCCAGCTGATCACTTGATTTTTCTACTACCCCATAGTTGATGTCTACGGTTCCATCATCCGGATTAGGAACCGGTTCGAGTTTGATTTTCTCCTGATCGAAATAATTCAACTGGGCAATCTCACGCTGTGAACGAACGAGGTCAGAGCGTCGGAATTTCTCACCCGGAACGGTTCTTAACTCACGACGAATCACATATTCTTTCGTGCGGTCGTTACCGGATATGCGAACATTTTTAATCGTGGCTTGCGGACCCTCAATGATGCGCAATTCAAAGTCAATCGTGTCATTATAAACCGCCGTTTCAACGGGCTCTGTTCTGAAGAAGAGATAACCATCGTCTTGGTACAAGCCGCTGATATCACCGGATTCAGGACCGCCCCCACGACCCAGTTTTTTATTTAGGATCTCTGCATTGTAGATATCCCCTTTTCTGATGCCCAACACCGTTGATAGCAGCGAATCAGAATACTTGGTATTACCGCGCCAGCTGATGTTACCAAAATAATACCTTCTTCCTTCATTCAGCTTCAGATCAATGTTGATGTTACCTCTTCCGGTAGAATAAACTGTATCACTTTCAATAACAGCGTCACGATAGCCAAGGGCATTATAGTAGTCGAGAATCTTGCTCTTATCGTCGAAGTATTTGTTCTGATCGAATTTGGCTGAATTGAGTTTGATGCGCACATACGGATCTAAAACTTTTCTGGTTTTGCTAAACGACAAAAAGCCTTTTTCCTTCAGGTATTCTTCGAAGGTGTAGTGCTTGGGAACAACAATCTGTCCCTTATCCTGCACGGGGAACAAAGTAAGGCGGGAGCGTTCTTTTGTATCTTTAAACTGCTTTTTCAGCTTAGCATCTTCCACCGTATTGCCGCCGAAATTGATGTTGTTGATTTTAACTTTCGGACCCTTATCGACGACAAAATCGAGCGACAAGGTATTGTCCATTATACTGTCTTTATTTTCGACAATTCTTACCCGGGTATCGCGGTAGCCTTTGTCGGCATAGAATTTCTTGATGGCTTCTACTGCCGAAATTTTCATGTCTTCTGTTACAACCCGATTGGGAACCAATCCGGTCTTTCCCGAAAGATCTTCGGTCTCGCCTTTACGCACGCCTTTAAAGAAAAAGCGCGACAAGCGGGGACGTTCGGTTACGGCAATTTCAATGTCAATGGTTTTCCCCTCCAGCTTCGTGATGAATATCTCCACATTGCTGAAATACTTCTGCGCCCAAAGTTTATTGATGGCTTTTGAGAAATTGTCGCCTCCGGGTAAGGTTACTTCATCACCGGAATTGATATTGGCGATGGAAATAAGCAGGTTTTCATCGAAGAAACGATTCCCGAGTACTTTAACCGTTCCAATCCGATATCGCTTGGGGCTCTTCTGATTGAAGATATTGAGCAGATCGACATTAATGTTAGTTATGGAAGTGTCTTTTCCGGTCGTTTCCTGGCTCTGAACCGATAAACTGCCCAGGGTGGTCACTAAAACCAGCAATAAGAATCTTGAAAATCTGGGCATCAGAACATTTTTTTCTTGAGTAGGGGGGCTTCCCGTCACTCAGCGGTTCGTTTGGTTGATAAAATTAGGCGGGGCAAGATAACGGGAATAATGAAAAGTGTTTGTTAAAACCCCATTGCGGCCCGGATTCGAAAAGACTAAAAATCATAGTATTCCAGCCTCCTGCTGCACCTGCTTGCCGGTTTTTCCAAAGCGGCGCTCCCGATGTTGGAAATCAATGATGGCTTCGTACAGGTTTTCCTTGCGGAAATCGGGCCACCGGGTGGGTGTAAAATAAAGTTCCGTATACGCCAGCTGATAAAGTAAAAAATTACTGATTCGGTACTCACCGCTGGTTCTGATCATCAGTTCCGGGTCGGGAAACTGCCGCGTAGCCAGGTGTTGCTGGAAAACCTGCTGGTTGATGTCTTCCGGAGACAGCCGGCCGGCTTTTACCTCTTCCCCTATACTTCTGGCAGCCTCAACAAGCTCCCAGCGGCTGCTGTAACTGAGTGCCATTATCAGGTTCAAACCGGTATTGGTTGCTGTCAGGTTAAGGGCTTCCTGCATCTCATCGCGCGCTTTCAACGGCAACATCGAGAGGTCGCCAATTACATGTAGGCGAATATTATTTTTGTTGAGGGTCGGCACCTCTTTTCGGATGGTTTCGATCAACAATTGCATCAGGCCTTCCACTTCCTGGGCGGGTCTGTCCCAATTTTCAGTGCTGAAAGCATACAGGGTGAGGTAGCCAATACCCAACTCGGCAGCCCCTTCAACCACATTCCGTACGCTTTCCACCCCATGGAAATGTCCAAACAGCCGGTCTTTCCCCTGCTCGGCAGCCCATCTGCCATTTCCATCCATAATGATGGCAATGTGAGCAGGCAATTTGTCGCGATTGATCTGACTGATCAGTCCCTGTTGCATGGGGGTGATGGGGTTTAAGGGTGCAAAGTTAACAAAAACAGGGGTTATAGCGGGTTTTTAGCTCGAAATAAGCCCGCAGACGAGGCAGAGGCTCAACGATTACCGGGTGAAGGTGGGCAACGATAGGTTTCCAGATTAAAAGAGATGCCCAATTTTAGACTGGCATAGGAGTCGGGCTGCAGGCTATTTCCCCGCTGACGACCCTTGCTACCAATGGAGATACCCGTTTCATAACTGCGGTCGTGCAGCAGAAAGGCGGGGGAAGGCGAGCCATCAGGTAGGGGCGGGAAGGCATCGGGTGCATATACCCCGCTGACATCATCGAGGTAATCAGTATTGGTAAAGCGATAAGTAAATTCCGCAAAAGCATTAAGGCGGGTATTCAGGGAATATTTTACCCCAACGGTGAAGGGTATGCAGAGCGCAATGGGATTATATACTTGCAGGTTCGGATAAGCTGCGCTGCCCTGTCCCTCTGTGCCCAGTGGGCGCAAAAAATATTTTTGACCCCCCAGATAAGCATAGGGCTCATAAGAGAATGCACCCACACCAAGGCCAAGATAGGGGGTGAAGGAATAGCCTTCAATACCGGGACGGAAATTGAAAAAATTAAATTCCCCGGAGATGGCGCCCTCCCAAACATCGGAGTTAAAGCTCAGGTTTCTGATCTGCTGTACCGAGTTTTTGCTATAAATGTCGGAATAGCCTAGCTGCAGGTACTCGCCCGATATGCGAACACTGATATAACCTCCCAGCTGTTTGCGAAAAAAGAAGCCGGCAGCGATTTTCGGGCGGTTGATAGCGGCATTGGAGTTGATATCGCCAAAATAGTGTCCTGCGCCAGCATGGATACCCAATTCTCCCTGGTGTACAAAGCTATTGTACACCTGTGCGCTACCTGTCGTCCATACCGATAGCAACCATAACGGAAGAAAAAATTTTTTTATATGCATGCCTGCAGGCCTCAATTTACTTCTTGTAAAAAAACACCAAATTTTGTTACGATAAATGTTAATTTCTCTTGTCAAGGCCCCATGCCAGCTTGGTACGAAGGGTAGACAGGAAGGTATTTTCGCTGAGTCGAACCAGGTGAACACAAAATTGCTCTTTCCGCACCGCGAGTTGAATATGCTTATCTACGATCTCTCTTCTGGCATCCAGTGCACAAATGAATAAGTCTGCCCTGCTCTCGACCTCAAAAGAAATAACATTATTATCGGGTACTACCACAGAGCGTACGTTCAGGTTATGGGGCGCAACAGGAGTAATAACAAAGCTGGAAGACTCCGGAAAGAGAATAGGGCCATTGCAACTCATGTTATAGCCGGTTGACCCGGTAGCAGTGGAAACAATTAACCCATCTGCCCAATAGGTATTGAGAAACTCACCATTCAGGTAAGCATGCACTTTAATCATCGGTGAAGTGTCGCGCTTATGAATCGCGAACTCATTGAGTGCAAACGGGGTATCCCCAAAGAGTGGCTTGTTAGCATCCAGGTGAATCAGGGTTCTTTTATCGATGATATAGGTGCGGTTGACCAATGCCTCTACAGCCGAAGCGAGTTCATCGCGGCTGATGCCGGCAAGAAATCCCAGTCGGCCGAAATTAACCCCGAGCACAGGTATTTTTTTATCTCTTACCAGCGTTACAGTATCAAGCAGCGTACCATCGCCACCCAGACTGATCAGGCAATCAAGGCCGGCAGGAAGATCATCGGATACCAGAAAGGGAATCATCGACGGGTAACGACTCGTTTCTTCGCTGAATTGAGACAGTAGCGGTTTGTAAATGAGTATACTGACATCGTATCGGGTCAACTCCTCCAACAAGAATCCGAGGTGTGCCCCCTGTTCGTTATCAAGTCCCCTGCTGTATATGGCCACTTGCATGCGAGAAAAATTATTCGGCAAAGCTTGGTGATTTATTTGGTAAGCATTGCCGGGTGAATTCTTGGTTAAAAATCATTGCGGCTATGTAAATATACACCATCTGTGCCCAGTTGATTCACGCTGAAATGAATTTTGAACACAAAATCATAGATAGAAACAATATCCATTCCGACACCCCAGCTGCGGAGGAATGTATTATTAAGGGTATTGGTTGGATGCGGAAACCGATTATATGCGTAGCCGATATCGGCAAAGGTCTTGAAGAAGACCCTGATCGGTATCCGGCTATGCGCTTTTTGGCTAAGCGGATTATGCAGCACCACCGAGAGAAGTCGGTGGTGGAAAGTTGTTTTTAATACGGCAGCCGCCGAACCATCAACCACATTATATTCCAGTCCGCGCATCTGAGCATAGCCATACCCGAGCAGCCGCTGATTAAAAAAGGCATTGTTGGCAGGCGATTTCAAAATAGCGATTCCTTCGAAGTGAAGAAAACTAATCTCGGGTCGGAAGGGAATGGCATAAGCTACACGCCCATAGGCCTGCCACAAATCGAGGTTTCTTTGCAACAAACGTGTGTACAGGTTGGCTTCCATCATCCAGCCGCGGGTAGGATAAGGAATGTAGTCAACATTGTAAAACTTATACTGATAATTGAAGTCGAGAAAGCGTGCGGTATTGCGCAGTGTAGGGAAGAAGCGCGGATTGAGCTGCAAAATCGTATCATCAATATGGTCACGATTATATGAAACCCTGAAATAATGGCGCTGCCGCACATCGGGCCGATAAGAGTAGGTGGCTTCGAGGCGAAAGCTTTCCAGAACAACCTTATCTTTCCGAACAAATAATTGCTTGTTTTCTTCCGTGGCATAATTCAGTTCTTTCTGCGTGGAATATTGCATGGCAATGCTGAGGCCCTTGGTAAGCTTCTTATTGAGAAAAGGTAGCTGGTACCGAAAATTGATCTGGTGATTATATCCGGTGATGAGCCATATATCAAGGTTGTCATTTCGCCCGGTGAAGTTATTCTGCATGAACTTAAGACCATAATTCACCCGTTCAAGGCTGCGCTTTTGATCTACCCACCACTGGTTGAAGTTGCGGTCGATCAATTTGAAATAGGGAAGAGGAAACAGATACCAGCGCTCTTTCAAATCAATGGTAATAATGGCTTGTCGCCGTCCGGCCTCGCGAATGGCAGCGCTCACGTAAACATTAACATCCACAAACAGGGTGGTATTCATCAGCAGCTCTCTTGCCAGTTGCAATTTTTTTGATAATGCCTCCGGCATGAGGGAGTCTCCTTTCTGAAAAGGTACTTCCCTGAGAATGATCGGTGGTCGCGTTTTATCATTTCCCGTGATCATAACATCAGCGATGTGTACCCACCTTGGTTCTATTGAAGAATCATACAGTACTCGTTCGACACCGCCACCATACGCCATTTGTGCATACGTATGCCGGGGAGGCAGTAAGGCAAGCATGATGAGTGTTATACAAAAGAGAAGTCTGACCATACGGTACATGGCATGAATGTCAGGAGATTGGAAGAGACGAAACAGCTTACCTGATTATAGGTTCAAGTAAGAAAGGAGATGCTGGTAATTATCCTGAAGCTCTTGGTTTTCATCGCCCGAGCCCCATTGATACAATACAGTATAGCCATAACGCTGCAAAGCGCTTACGGCAGCTTGTATATCCGGCCTATTGACCCTTATCGTGGCGATCAACTGTCCTGCATCATACCGTGTATTCAGATGATGGATAACGAGGTCATTGGTTTCTATCAATCGGTTAATCTCTCCCAGTGAGAAGCGGTCGGGGGTTGATTCAATGACAATGATCCCCTGTTTTTCAGCAGCACCCAGCCAGACAGACAGCACCTTAAGCATTTCCGTTGCAGTAACAACACCAGATAAGTTTCCGTCTTGCACCACAGGCAATAGGGTCAGCGAATGAGCTGCCATCTGCTGCAACGCAATTGTGATGAAATCATTTTCTCTGCAAAAAAACATACTGAGCGCTTGTCGAAGATCCGACATGGTTGCAACAGGCGAAACGTCTTCCAGCAGTTCTTTGTCTACCAGACCAATGTATACACCCTCTTCTGCAACCGGTAACTGGTTAACGCTCACTTCATCCATCCAATCAATTACCTGCTGCGCCGAATCTGTGAGCCTGACAACAGGATACTGGGTTTGTATGAACTGAGATATAATCATGCAGGCGTTGAATTCATTAAGCTTCTGACAGGGAATTTTTTTTCTGCTGCTGTAAAAACTGATCGAGTATTTCATTAAAGGCGCCCGGCACTTCCATCATAGGTGCATGTCCACAATGGTCAATGAAATGCAATTCACTGTTCTTAATCAGCTTATGGAATTCCTGTGCAACGAATGGCGGTGTAATAATATCATTGTTGCCCCATATCAGCAAAGTTGGCTGCTGAATCTTCGTCAATTCCTCTCCCAGGTTGCTGCGAATGGCACTTTTTGCCAGTGAAATGATCTTGATTACTTTCAGCCGATCATTGGTAATAGCAAACACCTCGTCTACCAGTTCTTTCGTGGCTACGGCGGGATCATAAAAAGTTAGTTCCGTTTTCTTTCGGATGTATTCATAATCACCGCGCTTGGGATAAGAATCGCCCATACCATTTTCAAATAATCCGCTGCTGCCGGTAAGAATGAGTGAGGCGATTTTTTCCGGATGCTTCAGCACATGAACCAGCGCGACATGACCACCCAATGAATTGCCGAGCAGATGAATTTTTTCATACCCCTGCAGCTCAATGAACTTGTGAACATGGCGTTCCAATCCTCCGACCGTGGTATGAAATAAATCTAACTCAAAAAGCGGCAACAGTGGAATGACCACTTTATGGGTGTGTCTGAATTTTTCAATGAGGTGAACAAAATTACTAAGGGCACCAAAAAGGCCGTGTAACAAGATGAGCGGCTCGCCCTCTCCCTCCTCTACATACTTAAAATTATCTTTTTCCTTAATCTCGTAAGTCATGATTGCCGGTTCAGATGAACCTGCCATAACAGCGTTGTTGCCAACAGCAGGGAACGTAACGAAAATAGTGCTTTTTACTCGAAAAGCGGATGAAAGCAGCAGAGTTATTGAATACTTAATGTGTCATCATAACACTATCGAAAAGTGGCAAAGCAGATTACTGCGTAGAGGGTTTCAGTTGCTCAAAATACGCCGATAGCTCACCGAACATGCCTTTGAAAACGGGCAAAATTTTACCCATCGATTCCAGCACGACCGGCCCTATTCGATGGATATATGGATAGGAATAAGAGCCTGCTACCATGTCAGGACCAACCAGTTGAATTTTTTCCAGATAAAATAATACGGTACTGAATAAGGTACCATACAATAATATATACATCAGTATACCCCCGGCTTTGTTAATCCAGCCGGCAAAAATCACTTCGAGGAAGGTTTGTATCAGATTGGCGCCCAATCTTACCAGTAACATGACCCCCAGCAGAACACCTAAAAAGGATAAAAAAGGCAGCCAAGCGCTGTGCCAATGCAACCGAACCTCTACCTCGCGGGCAAGCCAGGCAGATAACTTTACGGCTGCTGCCAATCCAATTAAAACGGAGAGAAAGGAAAAAACACCTACCACCAGTCCTTTACGGTATCCCCTGATAATGGCCAGAATAAGCAGGACTGACAGAAGTGCATCAATAATCATATGCTATTAATTGGTCAGCAATTGCTTCACCAGCGCAGCTACCACTTTGCCATCTGCCTGTCCGGCGAACTGCTTGGTAGCAATGCCCATTACCTTGCCGAGGTCCTGTGGTCCTGCTGCGCCCACTTGTGCAATGATCTCTTTCAGGGCTGCAGTAAGCTGCTCCTCACCGAGCTGTGCCGGTAAAAATTTTTCAATGAGGGTAATCTCTTCCTGCTCCTTCTGTGCCAGATCGGCGCGGTTTTGCTCCTGATAAATCTGCAGCGAGTCTTTGCGTGATTTCACCATTTTTTGCAGCATCTTCATGGCCGCTTCCTCAGTAAGTTGACCGGCAGCACCGGGTTCGGTCTTGGCTTTAATAATCTCCGCCTTAATAGCCCGTAAGCCCCGCAACATCGCTTCATTCTTGCTTTTCATGGCCTCCTTCATCTGATCCATTACCTGAATTTCCAAACTCATATCAGTAGTTTTTACTTGTTTTCTTCGATTTGTGTGGCCCTGAATTTTTTATAAAAGCTGCGGGCGAACTCTTTCATTTCATTGGCCAGTTCTTCCTGGCGGGTGGCTCGATGGAAGGTGTCGGCCATACCCATCATGTGTTGATAGAAAAAATCTGCCATCTCATCTACCATCATGTCTTTTGTCCATAAATCGATGCGCAGGGCCGATTTATCTGCACCATCCCAAAAAGCAACCATCAAAGATTTGGCTGATTGCTCTGTTGCTGCCGTGCTATCAGAAGCTTTCCAGCTAATGTGCTGGGGCACTTTATCATCATCGAGGCCAATCTGTATTTCTATGGTAGAAGTATGCATGGGTATAAAATTACAGGGCAAAAGTACAAGGTTTGCTACGATTCTTCTGATCTGTTGGCTATTCTTTTGCTGCACCGGTTATTTGCAATAATTCATTGAGTGCAATGGCTGTGGCGCGCCAGCTGAAACGGGCGGCTTGTTGATACCCCGCGTCAATCAGTTGTTTTTTAAGTTGCTCGTCTTTGTAAAGCCGTAAACACTGTTCATAGAGCCCTTCAGGCTTTTCGGCATCAAAATATATGGCAGCGTCTCCCCCCGTTTCCCTGAGGGCCGGGTGATCGCTGGCGATAACCGGCACGCCGGCCTGCATGGCTTCCACCAGGGGCAAGCCAAACCCCTCCAGCCGAGAGGGATATACCAGCGTATAGGCGGCTCCGGTAAGACGAAAAAGTACTTCGTCGGCAACGTACCCGGTAATAATCAGGTCATCGCGGTACTTATATGTTTTTAATTTTTCCTGCAGACCTTCATTTTGCCAGGCCCACCTCCCCGCAATGACCAATTTCATGTTGGTTTTCTGCCACTTTTTGAACAAGGAAAATGCTTTTAAAACGGTAACCAGGTTTTTCCTTGGGTGAATACTGCCCGCCACAAGTAAGTATTCATGTCCGCCTGTATACTGTTCTTTTACTGCTTTCTTTTCTTCCCAGTCGAGCGGCTGAAATCCTTCTCTGGGTGCTCCGGGTAATAAAGCAATAGGCCGGGTGCCTGAAAAAGGAAACAATCGCTGTAGGTCTGTTCGTGTAGTTTGTGAAACAGCTGCCAGCGTCTTTGCCTTTTGCAATGCAGTTTTAGTGAACAGTCGATAATGCCAGCGATGGTACCAGGGTAAATCATCGGGCAGGTGAAAAGGTGCCAGATCATGAACAATCATTGTTTGCGG
>Ga0208853_1000103_pt1 | contig 23853 bp, 22 predicted proteins | sample LakMenEpi03Oct11_FD_150667 | JGI IMG/M metagenome (GOLD analysis project Ga0208853, IMG submission 150667) | Freshwater microbial communities from Lake Mendota, WI - 03OCT2011 deep hole epilimnion (SPAdes) | ecosystem: Environmental > Aquatic > Freshwater > Lake > Epilimnion/Euphotic zone ... | reverse complement strand
TATTCCTAATTCCTAATTCCTAAATCTACAAACAGTGGTTTTGTAGATAACAACAGTCCCGATACTTCGGGATAATAGCTTACAGTTGCGGGAACAGCTTTGGTTTTGAACCAAATTCCCTTTTAATGCGATTTTAAAAAGTAAAATCACAACCTTAATTCGGGTGCAAATATAGCACAGAAATCGGATTCAAATAAAAATAATTTCTTAACTTTACGACAACTTCTAAATTCATGATTATGAAAAAGTTATTACTTATTCTTTTGATTTCAAATTTTGCCTTGGCTCAAGTTCAGATAGATTTTGAAACCGGCTTTAATATTTATGTAACTAATACTTATCCATTGTCTCCAAGTGAAGGAACTTCAACCAACAATGCAGAAATTAATGCTATATTTTTAAGTTACGGTGCTAATCACTTGGTACAATCTTACGGAAATAATTATCCCATTATTTTTGCCGATTACAACGGAACTAATTTAATAGGTTTTATAAATGATTTGACTGCAAATAGTAACGTCACCATGGTTAGAAAGTGTTATCAAAATACTAATCCGAGTAACTTTGGTTATACTTATGCTGATAGATTATATGTAAAATTATATGACAACAACAATGGTAATCCAATAGGCACCAATGCCAATGGAAATGTGATTACTTCTAACAGTGCTGTAAATTTAATTTTCGATAACTATCAGGTTAAATCCATGAATTTCCTCATCGGTCAATGGTATACTATCTATTTTGAAGGTGATATTACAGAATTAAAAGATGGACTAGATAATTTGAATAATGGTGTTGATACAACAGATTTAGTTGGAGTTGTTATGTTGTTGGGTAATCCAGAATCTGAAAAATCAAGAGCCGTTATTTCACCTAATCCATTTTCATATAGTTTCGATATTCAAACAACACAAACCATTACTAATTATTCTATAATTGACATTACTGGAAAAACAATTATTTCAACATCCTCTAAATCGGAATTAGACAATCAGTCTTCACAGTTAAGTGCTGGAATCTATATCTTAAATCTCAATTTTGATAACGGTCTAAAAGCCATTTACAAATTGGTGAAAAAATAAAACGTATTCTTTACGGGTTTCGTTTTACATTTGTGGCAGTTGCAAAAAAGTAATATGAAATCCAATACCTCAAAAATTTTAGTTTCGTTTTTTGTTATTTCTCTTTTAGGTTGCAAGAAGGAAATAAAGTCTGAAAACGTAATTTCTTCTGTCAATGTAGTTAAGTATTCCAAAGGTTTTTCAATTGAAAATTATAATGGCTATTCCGTTGTAACCGTTAAAAATCCTTGGCCTAAAGCCAGTAAAACCTACACCTACATATTAAAAGAAAAAAATGGAATCCTTCCAGATAGCTTGAAACAAAATATTATCATTCCCATTCCGATAAAAACCATAGTGGCTACCTCAACCACTCACATTCCTTCCTTGGAAATGCTTGGTGTAACAACTACTTTGGTTGGTTTTCCTCACACCGATTACATTTCTTCCGATAAAGTCAGAAGCAGAATTGAAGCAGGAAAAGTAAAAGAACTTGGGAACAACCATGATTTAAATACCGAAGTCCTATTAGATTTGCAACCCGATGTTATCATTGGCTACGGCATTGACAACCAAAATCCAACGTTAGATAATTTGCAAAAAAGCGGTTTGAAAGTACTACTCAATGGCGATTGGAACGAAGAAACACCATTGGGCAAAGCGGAATGGATAAAGTTTTTCGGTGCACTTTATGGCAAGCAAAAACAAGCTAATGAAATCTTCTCTAAAATTGAAAAAGACTATTTGAATACTGTCAAAATTGCCAAAAATGCAAAAGTAAAACCTACTGTTTTAGCAGGAGATATGTTTGAAGACCGATGGTATTTGCCCAAAGGAACCAGTTGGGGAAGCATTTTATTAAAGGAAGCCAATGGCAATTATTTGTGGAAAGAAACTTCGGGAACAGGAAGTTTATCGTTGTCTTTTGAAACTGTATATTTCAAAGCAAAAGATGCTGATTTTTGGATTACTTCGGGACAATTTTCAACTTTATCCGAAATGACTAATTCCAATCCGCATTATGCTAAATTCAAAGCTTTCAAAAATAAAAATGTATATTCGTTCAGTGGCAAAAAAGGGAAAACTGGTGGTATTTTGTATTATGAATTGGCACCCAATCGTCCCGATATTGTACTGAAAGATATTGTCAAGATTTTGCATCCTGAATTATTGCCGAGTTATACACCTTTCTTTTTTGAGAAATTAAAATAGTTTTCACCACAATGTTGTCATTCCGAGGCACGAGGAATCTCATAATATGAATTATAGTAAAGGGATTCCTCGTTCCTCGGAATGACAAAAACAGTAATAAAAATGTCTAAAAACCAAAATACATTTCTTTTTATCATTTTGTCATTGCTATTGCTATTGACATTGCTATTGAATATCTCATTTGGTCAAGTGGACATTCCATTGAAAGAAGTTTTTAATAGCTTATTTGGTGGTCATGCTTCCAAAGAGACTTGGGAATATATTATTATAAATTTTCGGTTACCAAAAGCCATTACAGCTGTTCTTGTTGGTGTAGGGCTTTCCATTGCTGGATTGTTGATGCAAACCTTATTTCGAAATCCATTGGCTGGACCTTATGTTTTGGGATTGAGTTCGGGTTCCAGTTTGGGAGTGGCTTTTGTAATTCTTGGTGCTACTTTTTTACCAACTTTTTTATCTCAAATTTTGTTATCGCAATATGGAATAATTTTGGCTTCTTGTTTTGGAAGTTTAGTGGTTTTGATAATGATTGTTATCGTTTCCCAACGTTTGAGAGATATTATGTCCATCTTGATTGTAGGTTTAATGTTTAGCAGTTTTACGAGTGCCATTGTGAGTGTATTTACCTATTTCAGTAGTGCGGAACAATTGCAAAAATATACGTTTTGGTCGATGGGAAGTATAGGCAATTTGTCTTGGGAAAATATTGTGCTATTAAGCATTGCAGTTTTTATTGGATTGTTATTGAGTTTACTTTCTTTAAAATCTTTAGATGCTTTGTTATTGGGAGAAAACTATGCCAAAAGTATGGGATTAAATATCAAAAAAGCACGCTATATTATAATACTAGCTACGAGTGTTTTAGCCGGAAGTATTACCGCTTTTGCTGGACCAATTGCCTTTGTTGGGTTAGCAGTTCCGCATTTGGCTAAACTAACTTTTAAAACCAGTAATCATAAAACATTATTTTTTGGAACTGTTTTAATTGGTGCTATTATTATGTTATTTTGTGATATGGTTTCACAAATGCCTGGATTTGATTTTACGTTACCTATCAATGCAATCACTTCTATAATAGGTGCGCCGGTGGTAATTTGGTTAATTGTTAGGAAGAAAAGTATTCAATAATTAGTAATCAGTAATCAGTATTTAGTGTTCAGTACTTAGTAAAATAATAATTCGAGAATTTGTGATTATAAAAAAAAATATACTTTCTACATCAAATTTATCCGTTGGTTATTCCACCAAAAAGGGTAAAAACACCATTGCATCTAAATTAAACCTTTGCTTGGAAGCAGAAAAACTCATTGCTCTTGTTGGCGCAAACGGTATTGGAAAATCTACTTTGCTACGCACTTTGACCGGAATTCAAAAACCATTGGATGGAGAAGTATATTTGAATTCGAAAAGCATTCATGACTTTGGTGCGTTAGATTTAGCACAGAATTTAAGTGTAGTACTCACCGAAAAATTACCCCCTAGCAACTTAACTGTTTTTGAGTTGATAGCTCTTGGAAGACAACCCTACACGAATTGGTTGGGCAAACTTTCAGACGAAGATTATGAAAAAATCAACAATGCCATTGCATTAACACATATTGAAAATTTACTCGATAAAAAACATTATGAAATCAGTGATGGACAGTTACAAATTGTATTAATTGCCAGAGCTTTGGCACAAGACACACCCTTGATAATTCTTGATGAACCTACAACGCATTTGGATTTACCACACAAGGTTTCAGTTTTTAAATTGCTCAAAAAACTATCACAGGAAACTGATAAATGTATATTGTTTTCCACTCATGATGTGGATTTAGCCATTCAATTGAGTGATGAAATGATTGTGATGACGGATGAAACTGTGGTGCAAGACCAACCTTGTAATTTGATTACCCAAGGTGTTTTCAATTCCCTTTTTAAAGACAATGCAATCAGTTTTGATGGTGAAAAAGGGAAGTTTGTGATTTTATAATTTTACCGCAAAGGTCGCTAAATCGTCTTCGCTATGAGCGCAAAGAAATGATTACTGATCACTGCGACTGTTTACTGATAGCTGCCTCTTCGCTTCGCCAACCACAAATGCAACCGAATTGGCAATATTAAAACTACGAATTAAATTAGACATTGGGATTTTCAAATGGTTTTCAAATTGATGTAAAACTTGCTCACTCAAACCCACACTTTCTTTACCAAAAACCAACCAATCGCCATCCTGGTATTCCACTTCATAGATGGATTTTGTAGCATGAGAACTGGTTAAAAAAACTCTAGATTCATCCGGGATTTGGGCAATCCATTCATCAACGGTTTCATATTCTATCCAATCGAGATGCACCCAATAATCTAAACCAGAACGCTTTAAATTGGTATCCGTAATTTTAAATCCGTAAGGTTTTATCAAATGCAAACGGCTTTCGGTTCCAACACAGAGCCGTCCAATATTTCCAGTATTGTTGGGGATTTCGGGTTCTACTAAAACAATGTTGAGCATGACATTAAAATTGATATAAAAATAAGTCCAAATTATCAATCTTCTCAAATCCTTTATCAGCAGTTATCAGTGGGATTCCCAAGAATAAAGCGGATGCAGCAACAATAGAATCTGGTGTTTTAGATTTTGATTTTTGTTTGAGGTCTATGCAAATTTCTTTAATTTCATTATTTAATGGAATAAGAGTACAATTTGATAGAAAAGAAGATATTTTGGTTCTGTCACTTTCAGATATGCCATTAAAACCAAGAAGCTCTATTTCGGTAATGACCGAAACAAAAAGATGTATGCCATTTAATATTGAGAATAGTTCTTTGTCTCCTCCGAGCAGATAGAGCACAATGTTTGTATCTAAAACAATTTTATTACCATTCACCTCTCATCTCTTTTTGAATTTGAAGTGGGTCTTTATCAAGTTTTATAACCCCAACGTGTTTTGATAAGTCAATACCTTTTTCTGTCTTGGAACTTTGTAAACTTTTAAGCTTTTTTTCAAACTCTTTTTTACTAGTATTTTTATTAATAATTATTGTCATAATTACAAAAATTTAACTCAAAAGTAATTATTTTTTTTTGATTCAAAATATTTTTAAATTTCAAATTCAAAAATGCTCAACACTTCCCCAGCTTTTAATTGCAAATGTATGTTACCTACTCTAATTCTCACTAATCTGAGTGTTGGAAAACCAACAGCAGCAGTCATTTTTCGCACCTGCCGAAATTTTCCTTCGGTTAACGTGATGGAAATCCAGCTTGTTGGTCCGTGACGTTCGTCCCGAATTTTTTTGCCCTCGCCAATACAATCTGGCAGCTCGAATACGATTTTTGAATCACACTTTTTAGTTACATAACGAATGCCATTGAAACCGATTTCAACTCCATTTTTTAGACGTTCAATAGCTTCTTCAGTAATGATTCCATCTACTTGGGCATAGTATTCTTTTTCTACTGATTTACTTCTAACTATTTCACTCATCATACCATCAGTAGTGAGCAACAATAATCCTTCAGATGCTTCATCTAGTCGACCTATTGCCATGGTGCCTTCGGGGAAATCATACAATTCGCCCAACAACTTTTTACTTCGCTTTTTGGCATAAACAAATTGACTTAAAAAGCCATGAGGTTTATGAATTAGGAAGTGTTGGTGATTTTGCACTACGTAAAAATAGTAAAACAAAAAAGACTATCAACAACATCATCGATAGTCTTTTTTATAGAAAATTAATTTACAATTATTGACGACTTTGGACGTAGTCTGATAGCTCATCTACATTTGAACTGAATGAAAAAATTCCGTTTAATTTGAAATAATTTCTAGGTTCAATACAAAAATCATAAGCATATTTTGCAAAATCTAATTTATTGTCCTCAAAACTGAAAGTATTAGCAATTTGTATGATTTGATCAACATTCAAACAGTTAGCCGTAATTACTTGTTTTGCGGTTTTTAAACGAGTATCCTCAAAACTTTGATTTTTAATAGTTGCTAATGCTGCATTAAAATTTCCTGGAGTCATGCATGAATTTCCGCCGCAACCTCTTATTGGTTCGTCATGGTGCACATCAATATTATTAGAGTGATTTGTAGTGGTGGTAGTGGTAGTTTGAGTTACAACACCATTACCAATACCGTCATTTATAGAAATTCCCATATTCACACCTCCAATATTTACTCCAACACCAACATTAGTGCCTCCAACCTGTGTAGTGGTAGTTGTTGTTTGAGAAACTCCACCTCTAACTGGCGGTGCTATTGGTTGACCATAATGAATTACATGAACATTAGAAGGTGGAATAAAATCAGGTACTACTGGAATAGCTGAAAAATAATTCATCTTCATTTTTGTTCGATTGTTCTTATCTCTTCGTATTTTGTATGTAACATCCATAAAAATACCATCTGGATCAGTAATCATTAAATTATTCTTGGATACATCCAATAACGTTTTATCTTCAAATCTAATTTTGGCGTTGTAATACGGTTGATTCAAGTCTTCAACACGTAGATTGGTTTGTGGAACATCATTGATTACTTCTCCATTTAAAATAAGAGTAAATCGATCTCCGTCCTCGGAGAAAATATTCAAATGCCCAATAGGAACAAATTGAGCAAAACTTAATGTTGAAATCATCAACATAACAAGTAAGGTATTTTTTCTATTCATAATCATTCTGTGTTAGTATATAAAATTGAGTTTTAAAAAAATTCAAAAAATATGACAAAAATATATTTATTTTTCTTTCCAAACAAAAGATTTTTAATTTCAAAACTATGTATCTTTAAACACTATTTATAAACTTTTTTCTATGTATGATAATTTAATATTGATTGTTGTGTTTATCTTAGCTTTAGCCATTGGAATATTCCTTGGTAAAATTATTTTCTCTGCCAATGCTAAATCAGATAAAGCAGGATTGGAAGAAAAACTAATTGGCTTATTGCAACAAATTGAGCAATTCAAATCGCAATTGAATCAAACCATTCAAGAGAGAGAAACCATTCGAGCCGAGAAAGAATCGTTTGCCATTCAACTTTCAAAAAAAGAAACCGATTTTGAAAATCTTTGGGAACGCAACAAAGAGCAAAAAGAAGAAGTAGAAAAACTTCAGGAAAAATTTACCAAAGAATTTGAAAATTTAGCTAACAAAATTCTGGAAGAAAAAACAAATAAGTTTACCGAACAAAACAAAGAAAATCTCAAAAATATTTTATCCCCTTTGCAAGATAAAATTCAGCTTTTTGAAAAGAAAGTAGAGGATACGCACAAGGAAAGTATTGATTATCATGCTGCGTTGCGACAACAAATTCTTGGTTTACGCGATATGAACGAGCAAATGAGTAAAGAAACTTTGAACCTTACAAAAGCTTTGAAAGGCGATAGTAAAATGCAAGGCAATTGGGGTGAATTAATTTTAGAGCGAGTTCTAGAAAAATCAGGATTAGTGAAAGGCAGAGAATATGACGTACAACAAAGTTTCACTACAGAAGAAGGCAATCGTGTTTTTCCCGATGTGGTGATTAACCTACCTGATGGAAAGAAAATGATTGTAGATTCGAAAGTGACTTTAACTGCTTATGAACGCTACGTAAACGAAGACGATGATAATGCAAAAGCCCAACATTTGAAAGAACACGTCATGGCGTTAAAACGTCATGTTGACCAATTGAGTGAAAAAAATTATCACGATTTGTATCAAATGGAAAGCCCCGACTTTGTGTTGCTTTTCATTCCTATTGAAACAGCATTTGCATTGGCATTAAACGAAGATACAAGTTTATATAACAAAGCTTTTGAAAAAAATATTATAATTGTAACACCAACTACACTGCTTGCAACATTGCGAACCATAGATAGCATGTGGACCAATCAGAAACAACAAGAAAATGCTATAGAAATTGCGCGACAAGCTGGCGCTTTGTATGATAAATTTGAAGGTTTTGTTACTGATTTAGTAAAGGTTGGCAACAAAATAAAAGACTCAAAAACTGAATATGATAATGCCATGAGTAAATTGGTAGATGGAAGTGGAAACCTTATCAATAGAGTTGAAAACTTAAAAAAAATGGGAGCTAAAGCTAAAAAATCTTTACCCGAAAATATATTACAAAGAGCCAACAAAGATGAACAAGAATTATAAATCCGTAGAATCCTCAAAAGTTATTATTTCGCAATTAATGTTACCATCTTATACTAATTTTAGTGGTAAAATTCATGGTGGCTATATTTTGTCTTTGTTGGACCAAATTGCTTTTGCTAGTGCTTCCAAATTTTCTGGGCATTACTGCGTTACTGCTTCTGTTGACACCGTTGATTTTCTAAATCCTATTGAAGTAGGTGAATTGGTTACTATGAAAGCATGTGTTAATTATGTGGGTAAAAGTTCCATGATTGTGGGTATTCGGGTTGTAGCGGAAAATATCCAAACAGGCAAAGTAAAACATTGCAATTCGAGTTATTTCACCATGGTTGCCAAAGATGAAAAGGGCAACAATGTTGAAGTGCCGGGACTTATTTTGAGTAATGATGTAGAATTAAAACGTTTTTGTAACTGTATTAAACAAATCAGTTTAAAAAAAGACAGGAATCAGTTTGAAGAAGTTTTCGATTATCATTCAAAAGATACCATTGAAAAGCTTCAATTTTATCGGGTTAAATTGGAAAATTTTTTAGAAAATATTTAAAATATTCTCATCTGTAAGTTACAAATTATGATATTAATTTAATCATTTGTAGTTTATCACAAAAAAAATATTATTTTTGGACAGATTTTTAGATTTTTATGAAAAAACATTTCTACCAACTCAGTGTTTTACTTTTGCTATTAAGTATTTTTGTTTCATGTAATAATCAAGATGATGATTATATAGCTGTTTCACCAGTTGTTGTGGATTTAACACAAGTACCTTATCCAAAACTATCGGATTACAAATTTTTCGAAGGTGAAATGAAAAATCAAATTCCTTCGTTGGATGTTATACCATATGAACCGGCAAGCTCATTATTTACTGATTATGCTATAAAAAAGAGATTTGTTTGGATGCCAAAAGGAGTAAAAGGTACATTTAATGGAGCTAATAATGCAATTGAACTTCCTGTAGGTGCAGCATTAATTAAATCATTTTATTATAATAATGTTCAACCTAACAATACAACTCGTATTATTGAAACTAGAATAATGATAAGAAAAGCTAGTGGCTGGATTTTTGCCGAATATGTTTGGAATGAAGAACAAACTGAAGCTTTTTTAAACATGAATGGCAGTAGTACAAGTGTCACATGGAAAGATGATAATAATGCAATTAAAACTGCTTCAAATTATCGGATACCCTCAGCAGAACAATGTTTGATTTGTCATAAAGTTGACGTAAATCAAGGATCAGGTATTGTTTCTGTTCCAATACCAATAGGTATTAAACCTCAAAATTTAAATTTCAATTACAGTTATGGCACTGAGTCAAAAAATCAGTTAACCAAGTGGATTGATGAGGGTTATTTGGAAAATGCAATTCCTTCTAATTTTGAATCTACAGTTAATTACAAAGATGCAACACAACCCTTAGAAAAAAGAGTGAGATCTTATTTAGATATTAATTGTGCGCATTGCCATCAAGAGGGAAGTCATTGTTCATATAGACCAATGCGTTTTGCATTTAGTGAGACGGGTAATGTTAATGGTAGAACAAATCAAGGTGTTTGTGTAGATACACAAGATATGGCAGGTTTCCCCGAATCGTTAAGTAAAATAATTAATCCCAGTAATTTCAATCGCTCTATGTTATATTACAGATTAAATACCGAAGAAGAAGGCTATAGAATGCCTCTATTGGGCAGATCAATAATCCACGAAGAAGGAGTTAATTTAATAAAAGAATACATTAACTCGATATCGAGTTGTCCATAATAATAAATTAAAAAATATGAAAAAAATTACTTTTATTGTAGTATTTGTATTAGGAATACAAATAAATTTTGCTCAAAACACTTGTGCCACTGCATTACCAATTACAGCAGGAACACATGTAATAGAAGCTATTAATGGTACCGAAATTTCAACACCAATTTGTGCTGCAAATGGGGCAGGCCAAACAGCAGCCGAGTGGTATACATACACACCAACTCAAAACTTTACTATGACAGTAACTTCCGATCTTATTGTAAATATTTGTAAAGATACACGAGTACACATTTATACTGGTACTTGCGGAGCTTTAACCTGTGTAACCGGTGATGACGATAGCGGTGTAATAGCTTGTAATTCGGGTAATAACAATGCCTATTTATCTACAGCTACTTTTAATGTAGCAGCTGGTACTACGTATTATATTGTTTGGGATAATAAATGGAGTTCACTAGGATTTTCATTCCAACTAACTGAAGCTCCAATTGTAGTTCCTACGCCTGGACCAGTAACGTTTACTTCTCAAAATATAGCAACAATAAACAGCAATTACAATATATGTGTTGTTGATATGAATAATGATTTTCTTGATGACATTGTTGGTGTAAGCGCAAACAATATAAGAATACATACTCAAAATGAAAATGGTACTTTTACTTTGAGTAATTATCCAACTGCAACCATTGGTGGTGGCTTTCTACCATCTTGGAGTTTAGCTGCTGGCGATTACAACAAAGATGGCTTTAATGACTTACTATATGGTGGTGGAAGCGGCGTGACTTTTATGAGGTCTAATGGAACTACTATGGGTTTTACATCTGTTACTGATTTTACTCAATATGTATTTTGTCAAAGGACCAATTTTATCGATTTAAATAATGATGGAAATCTTGATGCCTTTTCTTGTCATGATGTTGACCCTAATGTATACTACTTAAACAATGGTTCAGGTGTAATGACTTATTTTCAATCTAACAATGCTTTGACTCCCGGAGCAATTTTATTAGGAATTCATCCAGATGGTGGGAATTATGGTTCTATCTGGGTTGATTATGATAATGATGGTGACCAAGACTTATTTATTGCTAAATGTCGTGGTGGTGCAGGTACTGCTAAATTCAACGAATTACATAGAAATAATGGAAACGGAACATTTTCAGATGTATCGGTAGCCGCTAATATGTATGATCCTGTTCAAACTTGGTCTTCGGCTTGGGCAGATTTTGACAATGATGGTGACATGGATGCACTAGTAGGGGCAAGTTCTACTTCAGATGGTTCACATAAATATATGAAAAATAATGGTAACGGAACTTTTACTGATGCGACGGCAGGTACTGGTTGGGATACAAATACTTCAACTAGTATTGAACACATTGCTTACGATTTTGACAACAATGGTTTTGTAGATGTAATGGGGGGAGGCAACAAAATTATGTATAATCAAGGTAATGGTACTTTTGTTCCATTTACTCATGGTTTTGACGTGTCTGCTGTTGGGGATTTAAATAATGATGGGTTTTTAGACTTCCAATCAGGAAATACAATAAGAATAAGTTCAGGAAATTCTAATAAATGGCTAAAATTAAATTTACGTGGCATTCAAAGTAATAGCAACGGAATTGGTGCAAGAGTTGAAATTTATGGCTCATGGGGAAAACAAATTCGAGATGTTAGAAGTGGTGAAGGATTCAAATATATGAGTTCATTAAATGTACATTTTGGAATTGGTACAGCTACTTCTATTGATCAAGTAATTGTTAGATGGCCATCTGGTTTGGTTGATACTTTTAACAATGTAACTCCAAATCAAACTTTATCTGTTGTAGAAGGTGCAACTTTAGAAACAAATTCCTATGAAAATTCAGTGTTTACAATGTATCCAAATCCTGTAAAAAACAATATTACAATTGCAATCAATACGGCTAATCCTGTTGAGTTTACCACTGCCGAAATATATGATTTGACAGGTAGAAGAGTTCAATTAACAGCTGTCAATAATCTTAATATAAATGTTGATGATTTATCTACTGGTACCTACATATTGAAACTAACAGATAGTAACAATAAAAATTACACTCAAAAATTCATAAAAGAATAGTTAATTTTCTTGATAAAAAAATGTCCCAAAAGTTTTTCACTTTTGGGACATTTTAGTTTACATAGGCATCTTATTGGTTATAATTCCTTTTCCATAACATAATCATCCATTACATAACCATTTCCAATATCAATAACCTCTTCGTAATCTATGCAGAAACCTAATTTTTTATAAAAATCTTGTGCACTATTATACTTATTTACATTCAACAACAAAGCTTCTTGAAGGTGATTTTTTGCTTCAGTATGAATATAATCAATAAGTTTTTTCCCGATTCCCTTTCCTTGCTGCGTAGATAAAATATAAATTTTATGAATTTTTGTTTTTTTTGTTTCACTATAATTCAATTCAAAAGAAGCAAAACCAAGCGTATCTCCATTTTCTTTTGCCAAAATAAAATGATGATTCTTACTATTCGCTTGTAATTGTAAAGAGTCAATACTATACATCATTTCCATCATATAGTCTAACTGTATTTCACTCAGAATAGTTCCGTATGCAATTGGCCAAACCTCTTTGGCAATGGCTCTGATTGCTGTAAAATTAGTATCCGCATTTTTTTCTATTGAAATCATTTTTTGAATGCTGTTTCATAGGATTTAATCCAATCGGTAACCGAAATTTTACCAGCCAAATCACCTATTAACTCATAAGGGATGTCATCCAGTTTTTTGAAACGAATACAACTTTTACCCATATCCAATTTGGTTTTACTATTTTTAGGATATTCAGCCACAAACCATTCTAAAAGTTGATTATCTGCATAAATTCCCATGTGATACAAAGCAATAAAATTCTTTTGAGAAGCCAAATTTATGAAAGGTAAAGGCAGTTTTGGGTCACAATGGTATCCTTCAGGGTAAATAGAATGCGGAATCACAAAGCCCAACATACCATAAGACATAACTTCTTCAAAACCTTGAGGAATATTTTCTATAATGCTATTTCGAAGTTTTTGCATTACTTCTTTTCTATCGTCGGGTAAATTGGACAAATATTCTTGTGGTGTGAGTGCTGTTGATTGCATTGATTTAGTTTTTTGCATATCAAAAATAGAAATAAATTTAATAGATTTACGAATTGATTTCATTTACTATTAATTATGTCCAAAAGCCCTCTAAGAAAAGATAAAACATGTTTAAACTGCAGATATGTAGTGGAGAATAGATTTTGTCCCAATTGTGGTCAGGAGAATACCGATACTCGTAAAACATTTTATCATTTATTTGTTCATTTCTTCGAAGATTTAACACATTATGAAAATGCTTTTTGGAAAACCATAAAAAATTTGCTTTTTAAACCCGCTGCATTAACTAAAGAATATCTTTCAGGGAAACGCCTTTCTTATTTGGCACCTATCCGACTTTACATTTTTATAAGTTTTGTTACCTTTTTCTTAATTTCACTTTTGCCAAGTGATATTGAAGAAGTAATTAAAGAAGATAAAACTAAAACGGAAACTAAATCATCTGTTGGTGGACTAACCAAAACTAAAGAGGAATATAAAAAAGGAACTGATAATATTACTGTTTCTCCTCAAGAATTAAAATTAAAATCATTATTTGAAGAAGGTAAATTAACAAAAAAAGAATACGACACCTTAATTGATTACACAAAAAAATCTATTGAAAAACAAAGTTCCTTTTCTTTTGGTGGGGGAACATACAAATCAATTAAAGAGTTAGATTCTATCCAAAAATTTGGTAAGAATAAATTAGACCCAATTAGCTATTGGTTAGGCAGAAGATTGATGAAAGTAACGCAAAATAAAAGTTCAGATGAAATAATTCCTCTTTTTCTTGAGTCATTAAAGCATAACATTCCAAAAGCATTATTTGTTTACATGCCTCTTTTTGCGTTTTTATTATGGCTATTTCATGATAAAAAGAAATGGTATTATTTTGATCATGGGATTTTTACTTTACATTACTTTTCTTTCATGCTGTTAATTATTTTAATTTCAACATTTGTGCTAAGGTTTATTTATCTTTTTGGTGAAAATAGCTTTACAGAATCGATTGATATTTTGGTAAACATACTTGTCTTTTTGTGGTTCATTTTTTATTTTTATAGAGCATCTAAAAACTTTTATCAAAGTAGTCGAGCAACATCATTTATAAAAAGTAGTTTGCTTTTATTTTTAAATACTATTTTATTGGTTTTTGTTTTACTATTTTTAATTTTATATTCATTCATCAACATACACTAAAAACATGATTAAAAAAACAATTGCGCTATTATTATTTGTTGGGATTTTTTCAAATTGTACTTCTCAAAAATCAATTACCAAAAACGTTGATTCTTCCGATTATTTTAAAGCAATAACAACTGAGAGTTTAACAACCAATTTAACCATTATTGCTTCCGATGAAATGGAAGGACGCGAAACAGGTAGCGAAGGGCAGAAAAAAGCAGGTCGCTACATCATTGATTTTTATAAAAAAAATGGCATTGGTTTTCCAAAAGGGGCTACAAGCTATTACCAGCCCATTCCTGCTGCTTATTTGAATGCAAAGTATAATGAGAATTTGAAAGACTCCGAGAACATTTGGGCTTTTATAGAAGGTTCTGAAAAACCTGAAGAAATTGTAGTTATTTCTGCTCACTATGATCATGTTGGTGTCAAAAATGACCAAGTGTTTAACGGTGCTGATGATGATGGGTCAGGAACTGTAGCTATAATGGAAATAGCCGCTGCCTTTCAAAAAGCAAAAAATAAAGGTCATGGACCAAAACGTTCTATTCTTATTTTGCATGTAACGGGCGAAGAACATGGTTTACACGGTTCGCGTTACTATTCTGAAAATCCCCTATTTCCCTTAGCCAATACGGTTGCCGATGTGAATATTGACATGATTGGTCGTCGTGATGAATTTCACAAAGACAGCAATAATTATGTATATCTAATTGGTTCCGATTATCTATCTACCGATTTATATAAGGTGTGCGAAGAAGTAAATAAGAAAAATAATTTATTAACTATTGATTATAAATACAACGATAAAAAAGACCCAAACCGTTTTTATTACCGTTCCGACCATTATAACTTTGCTAAAAACGGCATTCCATCTGTCTTTTTATTCAATGGCGTTCATGCTGATTATCATAAAGCCACCGACGAAGTAAGCAAAATAGAATTTGATGCCTTGACCAAAAGAACCCAATTTGCTTTTGCGATTGCTTGGGAAATTGCCAACAGAAAAGATAGATTAACTGTTGATAAAAATGATGGAGAATAGAAAAATAATTTCTTTTAAAAAACAAAAAAAGTCCCAAGAAATTGGGACTTTTGTGTTTTTGGGTGGCTGACCGGGTTCGAACCGGCGACCCTCGGCACCACAAACCAATACTCTAACCAGCTGAGCTACAACCACCATTTTTAACGAGTGCAAATATATCACAATTCTTTTCTTTTGCAAAGAATAGTTGCAAATTTTTTATATCAAATCTGATAAGCTATTGACCGCCACATACCTTTCTGTAGTGAACCCTTCAGCATATTCCACCCCTACTAATCGACCAAAATCTTGAGAACGATTATGAATACTCTCCAAAAAGTTTTTAGTCGCAATTGGAGTCACAGGTTCTTTGGAATTTTCAGAATAAAACTGAGAACCATAGGCCAAAATTGATTGTTCTTTTTTATCAATAAATCCTGTGATGTCAACCACAAAATCGGGTACAATGTTCTTCCATTGAAGATAATGATAGACCACTTTTGGACGCCAAGCTTCTTGATATTGTTCTTCAAATTCTGTTTCTACCTTACGTAAACCCGATAAAAAACAAGCATCCGAAACCAGTTTACTTCCTTTTCCATGATCAATATGTCGGTCGTCAATGGCATTGCAAATCACAATTTCTGGACGGAATTTTCTAATCATTTGAATAACTTTCATTTGATGAGCTTCATCGTTTACAAAAAAACCATCTCGCATATTCAAGTTTTCACGTATAGAAACTCCAAGGATTTCAGCCGCCAATCGTGACTCACTATCTCTAATTTCAACCGAACCACGTGTGCCTAATTCACCACGAGTCAAATCAATGATTCCTACTTTTTTTCCTAAAGAAACCTCTTTAGCAATCGTTCCGCTACAACCCAATTCCACATCATCAGGATGCGCGCCAAAAGCAAGGATGTCTAATTTCATTTTTATATTTTTATTTAAATTTAGTCCTTTTTTTATTAGTGAAGAGTGATTAGTCCTTTTCTCTTCACTCCTCCATCTTCCATCTTCCATCTTCCCTTTTCCATCTTCCATCTTCCATCTTAAATCTTCCATCTTAAATCTTCCCTCTTCCCTCTTCCCTCTTCCCTCTTCCCTCTTCCCTCTTCACGTTACAAAACTCTTTTTATTGTCATCGATTTATTCACTGTTTCCAGAAATTCATCTCCCGGAATACTAGCTGCAGTTATGCCACAACCAACAAAAAGTTCCGCTACTTTACCCTTAATTTTCATGCATCGCAAGTTGACAAACAAATCGGATTGTTCTGTTCTAAAAGTAGCCAAATCAATATTTAATTCACCCAAAAACCCAGAATAATATTCTCTGTCATATTTTTCATTTTCCAAAATAAAAGCTTTGGCAGCTTCTTTTGGTAGACCGCAAACGGCAGAAGTAGGATGCAAAGCTAGTATTATTTCACCAATGGCTTTCTTTGATTTGATTGTTGCAGTAAGATCTGTTTTAATATGCCACAAATTACCCGCTTTAACAGAATAAGGACTTGACACAACCAATTTGTCAACTTTACCAACCAATCCTGAAGTAATAAAGTCTGTGACTAATTGTTGCTCTACTTTTTCTTTTTCATTCCAATTTATTTTATCAGAAACACCTTCTACTTGCGTTCCAGCTAAAGCTACAGTTTGCAATGATTTTTGGTTTAGCTTTAAAAACTGTTCTGGTGTTGCACCAAACCAAATTCCTATTTTTGGATGGTAAAAACAATAGTTAAAAGCCGATGGGTAATTATAGATTAGTTTTTTGAAAACGGTCTCTAAATCGTAATCAATTAAATCTACCAATTCCTTTCTGGATAAAACTACTTTTTGAAACTGATTATTTTTGATGGCTTCCAATCCTTTTCGCACTAAACTTTCAAAGGTGTTTTTCGCTTGTTCATCTGTTGAGTCGGTAATTATTGTCTCCACATAAAAATCTGAAATAGTTACTTTTTCAACCAATACATCTGAATATTTTTGAGGAATATATGGAATGGCATCACCATCAAAAGGGGCAAAAACAAAACCCGTTTCTTTGAAATTTTCTAAAAAATAAAGATGGTCATTCTTTTGAAATAAGCCTACAATTCTATCCGAATTTGGTTTGCAATACAAAACAAAAGGCAATTGTTGTTGTTGCTGAACTTTGACTTTTATGAATAAATCCGTCATTTAGCGTCGAGGTAAAATCATGTTTGTCAATTTGCAGAGCGAAATGAGTTTATCATTTTCATCGGTAATTTTAATTTCCCAAAGATGGATACTTCCACCTTGATGAATGATTCTGGCGGTACAAAAAACCGTTCCTTCTCGTTTGCTTCTCAAATGATTGGCCGAAATCTCAATGCCCCGAACTTCTTGCCGCTCTGGATTAATAAACATAAGCGATGCGGCGCTTCCCACACTTTCGGCAAGAGCTACAGAAGCACCACCATGTAATAATCCCATGGGTTGATGCACTCTAGAATTTACTGGCATTTTGGCGCTTAAAAAACCTTCCCCAGCATCTATATATTCTATTGCTAAGGTTTCCATCAAAGTGTTCTTGCTCCATTCGTTACAAAGTTGCAACACTTTTTCTTTATCAAATGCCATAGTTATTATATTTACTTTGCACAATTCGACCCACAAGTTTTCGAGTGTAAAAATACTATTTAATGGCATTAGAAAAAAATCAAGTTCATTTTTATCATCATTTTTATCCGATAAAATTTTAACAAATTATGAACAGGTCGCTCCTATGGAGCTAATTTAGTTCCATCGGGACTAACTGTTTGAAAAAAAAGATGTAAGTCAAAAACAAGCTCCAGCGGAGCGAACTGTCGATACATTATAAACATTCGGTTAAAAATTTATATATTCTTTGATGTCGAACAACAATATTTTATAATAAAACTGCCTTTTTTACGTTTATAAAAAGTATTTACAAATTAACACAGTTGATGATTTTCAAATTAATATATATATTTACACAAATTCAAAACACCAATGCGTAATTTTCTCATTCTATTTTTTGTCAGTTTAGCCATCACCTTTAGTTCCTGTCGTCAAGACTTTGTTTTTGAACCAAGCACTGGCGATTTATTTTTTTCAAAAGACACCGTTTATTTAGACACCGTTTTTACCAATATTGGCTCCAGTACTTATACTTTGAAAGTATATAATAGGAGTAATAAAGACATCAAAATTCCAACTATTCAACTAGGCAAAGGTCAAAATTCAAAATACCGAATGACGGTTGATGGTATGACAGGTGAAAACAACAGAATTTTTCATGATGTAGAATTATTGGCAAAAGACAGTATGTATATTTTCATTGAAGTTACTTCCGATGTAGCTGATGCCAATCCAACCGATTTTCTTTACACAGACCAAATCCAGTTTGATAGTGGCGATAATTTTCAAAAAGTGGAGTTGGTTACGTTGATTCAAGATGCTTATTTTATTTTTCCACAAAGAAGTGGTGTCAATGAAGATTTCATATATGAAACTGTAAATTTTGGTGTAAACGATGATGCAGAAAATGTAATTGCTATTGGAAGTAATTTAGATCATAGTGACCCTATAAATGGTGATGAATACACTTGGGGAAACACTAAACCTTATGTCGTCTATGGATATGCATTTGTTCCTGATGGAGAAATTTTAACTGTAAATCCTGGCGCGCGAGTTCATTTTCATGCAAATTCTGGTTTAGTAATTGGTAAAAATGCTGTATTAAAAATTAATGGAGGTTTATCGACTACAGAAGCTTTGGAAAATGAAGTTATTTTTGAAGGAGACAGATTAGAACCCGAATTTTCAAATGTTCCTGGACAATGGGGTGCAATAATTAACTATTCTACTTCTACAAATAATAGTATCAATCATTTAACTTTAAAAAATGCAACTATTGGAATATTATCAAATAATTTAGCAACAATTACTGATACAGCTTCACCATATTTAAAAATACAAAACTCTCAAATTTATGATTGTTCTAATTTTGGGTTATTAGCAAGAAAATCAAATATAGAATGCGCAAATCTAGTAATAAATAATGCTGGTCAGGCTACTTTAGCATGTACTTATGGTGGTACTTATAATTTTACTCATTGTACTTTCAATAACAATTGGTCAAGTTCTAATCAGGTTGCTGTTTTAGTTAATAATAATCTGGAAACCGATGATACCATTTATGTAAAAGATTTAGTTGCTGCAAATTTCAATAATTGTATTATTTATGGTGGAAATCAAGTTGAAATGATTCTTGACAATGTTCAATCAGATACTGTGACATCACTTTTTAATTACAAATTCAATCATTGTTTAATACGATTTAATAACATTAGTAATCAATTCACAAGCAATCCTTTGTACCAATTTACAACAGATTCAATACATTATGTTAATTGTTCCATTGCTACAAATTCTTCAACTTTCAATCCAAAATTTGAAGATGAATCTTTAAATCAGTTATGGTTATCAGAAGATTTAAATTTACCAAATGATATCAGTTTTACAACACTATATCCTTTTGATATAAATAGTAATGACAGAACTACATCAACAGATTTGGGTGCTTATCAGTTTATTCCTTAACTTTATTAATATGCATTATTCGAAAGGTTTCTGTTTTGCAAATTGAAACCTTTTTTTTATTGTCAAAAGCTCGTTAAAAACTATTTGCATCTTTTTTGGCACTCCACACTATTTGACTTAAATTTGCACAACAACTAAAATTGAACCTTAATCAGATGCGAATCTGAAACACTAAAATAAATTCAGTGTAAAAAAGTTCAGATTAAACACAACACAATGATTCACTTTTTCGGAAACGAAACCACTACTGTATTTGCTGTGCAATCGCAAAAAACATCGAGCGCAGACGAGATGTCGGCAGAAACTATCTCAAAATTAAACTGGTTATTTCAATCTGAACTTGTTTCAGATTCTCAAACAAACATATCAAAATCCGTCCTGACGGATTTTTTTATTGGTCCACGCGCAGCAATGGTAACGCCTTGGAGTACTAATGCGGTTGAAATTACCCAAAACATGGGTATAGAAGGCATCATTAGAATTGAAGAATTTATAAAAGTTGCAGCCGATTTTACCGATTTTGACCCAATGCTTTCGCAAAAGTATAGCGAATTAAACCAAGACATTTTTACCATCAACATCAAACCAGAACCTATTCTGGAGATTGAAGATATAGCAGCTTACAACAAACAAGAAGGATTGGCATTAAGCCAAGAAGAAGTTGACTATTTAAATTCGGTTTCCAATAAAATAGGTCGAAAACTGACCGATTCAGAAGTATTTGGTTTCTCACAAGTCAATTCTGAACACTGTCGTCACAAAATTTTCAACGGAACTTTTGTCATAGATGGCGAAGAAAAGCCAACTTCATTATTCAAATTAATCAAGAAAACATCAGCTGAAAATCCAAACGATATTGTTTCGGCTTATAAAGATAATGTGGCGTTCATCAAAGGTCCAAGAGTAACCCAATTTGCACCAAAAACTGCCGACAAACCTGATTTCTATCAAACCACAGAGTTTGATTCGGTGATTTCATTAAAAGCAGAAACTCATAATTTCCCAACAACAGTAGAGCCATTCAATGGTGCGGCAACAGGTTCGGGTGGAGAAATTCGCGATCGTTTGGCTGGTGGACAAGGTTCCTTACCCTTAGCAGGAACTGCGGTGTATATGACTTCTTATTCGCGTTTGAAGCCCTTCTCCCAAAACTTCGGGAGCGCTCAGGGTGACAGTCCCGAAAGCAATCGGGATTGGGAAAACGGAATGAAAGAAAGAAACTGGCTGTATCAAACCCCAATGGATATTTTAATAAAAGCGTCCAATGGTGCTTCCGATTTTGGAAATAAATTTGGGCAACCTTTGATTACAGGTTCGATTTTGACTTTTGAACACGAACACTTCGACAAGCTCAGTGAGACAAGTCGTAAGTTAGGTTACGATAAAGTCATCATGCAAGCAGGCGGCATTGGTTACGGTAAATTAGACCAATCCATCAAAAAGAAACCAACAGCTGGAGATAAAATAGTCATTCTTGGTGGCGAAAATTATCGAATTGGAATGGGGGGTGCGGCAGTTTCCTCTGCAGATACAGGAGCATTTGGTTCTGGAATTGAACTCAACGCTATCCAACGTTCCAATCCCGAAATGCAAAAACGTGCAGCTAATGCTATTCGTGGTATGGTAGAAAGCGATGAAAACACGATTGTTTCTATTCATGATCATGGTGCGGGAGGTCATTTAAATTGCCTTTCCGAACTAGTGGAAGAAACTGGCGGTTTAATTGATTTAGACAAATTACCAATTGGCGACCCAACACTTTCTGCCAAAGAAATCATTGGCAACGAAAGCCAAGAAAGAATGGGATTGGTTATTGGTCAAAAGGATATTGATACGTTACAACGCATTGCCGATAGAGAACGTTCTCCAATGTATCAAGTGGGTGATGTGACAAACAACCACCGTTTCACTTTTCAAAGCATATCGACAGGTGAAAAACCTATGGATTTCGGCTTAGAAGACATGTTTGGTAGTTCCCCAAAAACCATCATGGCTGACAAAACAATTACAAGAAATTATACAGAATTAGAATATAAAGAACAAGATATACCTACATATTTAGAACAAGTATTACGTCTTGAAGCCGTGGCTTGCAAAGACTGGTTAACCAATAAAGTGGATCGTTGTGTAGGTGGAAAAGTAGCCAAACAGCAGTGTGTTGGACCGTTACAATTACCTTTAAATAACGTTGGTGTAATGGCTCTGGATTATAACGGAAAAGAAGGAATAGCAACATCTATTGGTCATGCGCCAATTTCAGGATTAATTGACCCGAAAGCTGGAAGCCGAAATGCCATTGCAGAAGCATTATCCAATATTGTTTTTGCACCATTAAAAGAGGGTTTAAAAAGCGTTTCCCTTTCTGCCAACTGGATGTGGGCTTGCAAAAACGAAGGCGAAGATGCACGATTGTATGAAGCCGTGCAAGCGTGTTCCGATTTTGCTATTGAACTTGGAATTAATATCCCAACAGGTAAAGATTCGCTTTCGATGAAGCAAAAATATAAAAATGAAGAAGTTATTGCACCAGGAACAGTAATCATTTCTGCCGCTGGAAATTGTTCCGATATTACCAAAGTGGTAGAACCTGTTCTGCAAAGAAACGGCGGTTCCATTTATTATATCAATCTATCTCAAGACGATTTTAAATTGGGCGGAAGTTCCTTTGCACAAACCTTAAATAGAATTGGTACTGAAGCACCAACTATCAATGATGCTGATTTCTTCAAACGAGCATTCAACACCATTCAAGACTTAATCAAAGACCACCAAATCCTTGCCGGACACGATATTGGTAGCGGCGGTTTGATTACCACTTTGCTGGAAATGTGTTTTAGCCCCCTAGCCCCCAAAGGGGGAACTACACACTTTGTTGAAGCGGGAATGAACCTCAATTTTGATTGTTTCAAAGAAAAAGATTTAGTTAAAATTTTATTTGCAGAAAACATTGGATTGGTGCTTCAACCAAAAGATGATACAACATTTGAAAATAGGTTAAATTCTAATGAAATTGAATTCTTTAAAATAGGATGCCTCACCCCTCCCGAAGTCTCGGGACTCTCCGAAGGAGAGGGAGCTATAATCGAAATAAATTCAGCAACAGAAAATTATAGTTTTGAAATTGAAACTTATAGAAAACTTTGGTTCGAAACTTCATTCTTATTAGACCAAAAGCAAACCAAAAATAACAAAGCGCAAGAACGATTTGAAAATTTAGGAAAACAACCTTTGAAATATATTTTTCCAAAACATTTTACGGGTTGCCTCACCCCCAACCCCTCTCCAAAGGAGAGGGGAGCCAAACCCAAAGCAGCTATCATTCGCGAAAAAGGAAGTAATTCGGAACGTGAAATGGCAAACGCCATGTATCTCGCAGGTTTTGATGTAAAGGATGTTCACATGACCGATTTGATTTCGGGAAGAGAAACTTTGGAAAACATTCAGTTTATTGGTGCTGTTGGTGGCTTTTCAAATTCAGATGTTTTGGGTTCTGCTAAGGGCTGGGCAGGTGCTTTCAAATACAACGAAAAAGCCAATACCGCTTTGAAAAATTTCTTCAAAAGAGAAGATACGCTTTCGGTGGGAATTTGCAATGGTTGTCAGTTATTCATGGAACTAGAATTGATAAATCCAGAACACGAAATTCATGGAAAAATGCACCATAACGATAGCCAAAAACACGAAAGTATCTTTACCTCAGTAACCGTTCAAGAAAATCATTCTGTAATGTTGAAAACATTAGCTGGGGCAACCCTTGGCGTTTGGG
>Ga0208853_1000100_pt1 | contig 24107 bp, 23 predicted proteins | sample LakMenEpi03Oct11_FD_150667 | JGI IMG/M metagenome (GOLD analysis project Ga0208853, IMG submission 150667) | Freshwater microbial communities from Lake Mendota, WI - 03OCT2011 deep hole epilimnion (SPAdes) | ecosystem: Environmental > Aquatic > Freshwater > Lake > Epilimnion/Euphotic zone ... | reverse complement strand
GCCATCGAGAAAAACACAAATACTTGTCCTTCGGTATCTTGATGGTACGTTGAAAAAGCTACAAACAATAAGTTAACAGCATTCAACATAATCTCAATTGACATGAAAACGACAATGGCATTTCTGCGGTACAACACTCCAAAAACTCCAATACAAAAAAGCAGCACCGAAAGGAAAATGTAGTTTTCTATCCCTATTTCATTTAAAATATTGTTCATTATTTTTTCTCAGTTTTTTCTTTTTTAGACAATAAAACCACACCAATCATGGCAACTAATAATAAGATAGAGGCAAATTCAAATGGCACCATATATTCGTTTAATAATACGGTTCCCAATTTTCTAATGGATTGAAAATCCTCACCCGATGTATCATAATCACCCATAATGGTTTTTGAATTGATGAAAATTGTCACCAAAACGACACTTATTACAATAAAAACCACTATAGCTCCAAGACGTGTAATACGAGGTTTATGAACTTCATCTTCCTTATTCAAATTCATCAACATGATCGTAAAAAGGAAAAGTACCATAATCGCACCCGAATATACTATAATATGAACTATAGCCAAGAACTGTGCGTTGAAAAGCAAATAATGTCCAGCAATCGAAAAAAAGCATAGTACTAAATATATAGCACTGTGAATTGGATTTCTACTGTAAATGGTTAAAAACGCCGTAGCCAAAGTGATGGCAGCTAAAAAATAGAATGTAATTAATATTGCCGACATTAGTTAACGTTTTTAAGCCCGGCTACCGCTGGCTGGTTGTTATTTTTCATAGCCATTTCCAAAGGCATAACCAATTTGTCTTTCCCAAAAATGAAATCTTCTCTTTCATAATTTGCTGGAACCAATTCTTTGGAAAGCGTTAAATATATAGCGTCTTTCGGACAAGCTTCTTCACACAAACCGCAAAAAATACAACGCAACATATTGATTTCATAGATTTCGGCATATTTTTCTTCGCGGTACAAATGTTCTTCGCCTTTTTGACGTTCGGCTGCCTTCATGGTAATCGCTTCCGCTGGACAAGACAGGGCACACAAGCCACAAGCTGTACAGTTTTCACGTCCTAGTTCATCGCGTTTCAACATGTGTTGTCCACGATAAACAGGACTAAATTCTCTAACTTGTTCAGGATACTGTATGGTTGCCTTTTTTCTAAAAAAGTGTTTGATGGTAATCAACAGACCTTTCACAATGGCGATAAGGTACATTCTTTCAAAAAAAGTCATTTCCTTGTTGGAAACTTGCTTTTTTCTTCCTGATAATGATACTGTTTGTATATTCATTTTTATTTTTATTTGAAGCTATTCCTGCTATCCGTTTCAACCTGCCTGCCGGCAGGCAGGTCTGGGCTAAGCTTATCGATGTCCTTATATTTTTTAAACCCAATTTTCGTTCTTTCTACTTTATTATCTTGCTTATCTATCAATTCATCCAGATAACTAAAAACCAATTCGATGTTTTTGTCATGGTTAGTTAATTTCTTTTTAATTAATTCAATTTCCAAAGAAAGATTAAGATTATTTATCAGGTAATCTCTCATTTTGGTAAACACTCTAATAATGTGAATATTAACTTTAACTGCTTGTTCACTATTTAAAACACTTGATAACATTGCTACTCCTTGTTCTGTAAACACAAAAGGTAATTTTCTCGTTCCACCCCAACTTGATGTTCCATTTTGGAATATCAAAATTTCAAATTCTTCTTTGGTTAATTGAAACATAAAATCCTCTGGAAACCTAAAGAAATTTCTTTTTACTGATTTGTTTAAATTCCCTGTTGTCACACCATACAATTCTGCTAAATCTCTGTCAATCATTACTTTTTGATTTCTAATAAGTAAAATTTTACTCATTATAAACTCTTCTGTAATTGCTAACTCTGAACTCATTTTTTTATTTTTGTTTTAAGTGGTTGCAATATGCAACCAACTTAATTTGTTTATTTACAGTATTTTAAATGTTTTATTGTTTAAACTGGTTGCAATTTATGACCGCCTTATTTTTTAAACCCTATTTTCGTTCTTTCTATTTTGTTATCTTGTTTGTCAATCAATTCGTCCAGATAGCTAAAGAGTAATTCTACATTCTTATCATTATTATCTAATCGTCTTTTTATTTCTTCAATATCAATTTTGGAATTCAAATTATTAATGAGAAATTCTCTCATAATTACAAAAATCTCAATAATTTTTATACTCATTTGAGTTGCTTTCTCACTTTTTTCAACATTTGATAATTGTAAAATTCCGTGTTCTGAAAAACATAAGGCAACGAACATCCTAATGCTTGTTTATAAGGTATCGCATTTTGCGATACCTTTAGTTTTTACACATATTAAACAACTTAACTGTCTGTTTTTTAGATTTTTATTATTAAAAAATATTTAAATATTTGTCAAAAATGCTTCTTTTTATTGTTATGGTGTCGCAAAATGCGACACCTTTAGTTTATTTTTTTACATTTAATTAATGTAACTATTTTAAATAATTAATAATAAAAAACTTGATATCTCATAATGCGAATTCAAAATTTTACTTAAATACCAAGAGGCAAATTCCAGTTATTATTATATTGAAAATGGAAAGTGGAATTAAAATCTTCCAACCCAAATTCATCAATTGATCGTATCTAAAACGTGGAATTGTCCATCTAATCCACATAAAGAAAAAGATGAAGAAACATAATTTTGCAAATAAAGCTCCAATTCCTATAACGTTTGCAATATTAACGCCCCAATGTTCCAAAGCCCAACCCATTCCTGGATAGTTGTAACCACCAAAGAATAAAACAGCTATAATGGTTGACGAGATGAACATATTAGCATATTCTGCAAACAAATAAAATCCCATTTTCATCGAGGAATACTCCGTGTGATAGCCACCAATTAACTCCGACTCACATTCTGCTAAATCGAATGGTGTTCTGTTAGTTTCTGCAAAAGCACAAATTAGGAAGATTAAAAAAGATAAGGGTTGATAAAAAGCATTCCAATGAAAACCATATTGTTGTGCTGAAATTTCTTTTAAACTCAAAGTTCCTGTCATCATTAATAAGGCAATCATCGATAATCCCATAGCGATTTCATAGGAAACCATTTGAGAAGCGGCACGAACGGCACCCATTAATGAGAACTTATTGTTTGATGCCCAACCACCAATCATGATTCCGTAAACACCAATAGAAACTACGGCAAATAGGTATAACAAAGCACTATCGGTATCCGTTGCTTGTAATTGTACTGTTCTTCCAAAAATTTCTAATTTGTCACCCCAAGGAATTACGGCACTTGTCATTAAGGCAGCAGTCATAGCGATGGCTGGTCCGAGAAAGAAGAGAAATTTATTTTTAGTATTCGGTTCAAATTCTTCTTTTGCAAATAGTTTCATTCCATCGGCAAGTGGTTGAAATAAACCGCCCCAACCTGCACGATTTGGCCCAACTCTGTCTTGAAGAAAAGCGGCTACTTTGCGTTCTGCCCAAGTGGAATACATTGCCATAATCATAGTTACTGCAAAAACAACCACAATCAAAACGCTTTTTTCTATAATAAAGGCACTATCCATTTTGCTTGGAATTTACTGGGTTACCATCTATTTTTTCGTTGTAATCTATCTCGGCCATACTTATTTTTTTACGGTCGATATCTCTACCTTGAAGAATTCCTTTTTCGGTAGCAATAACTACTTTCTCTGTTTTTCCGTAATATTTACCTTGGTTGATAACTGAATCTTTCTCGAATTTTCTTGGACCTTCAATCACCCAATCCGCAACGTCTTTTTTATCAAAACGGCAAGTATTACATATGAATTCTTCTACTTCATGATACTCATCTTTGCGAGCAGTTACTCTCTGAATTTCGTCACCAAACATCCAAACGGTAGTTTTTCCGCAACATTTGTCACAATTTCTGTGAGCATTAAACGGTTTATTAAACCAAACTCTCGATTTGAAGCGGAACGTCTTATCCGTTAAAGCACCAACCGGACAGACATCAATCATATTTCCAGAAAATTCATTGTCGATAGCTGTTGATATACAGGTAGAAATTTGCGAATGGTCACCACGATTTAAAACACCGTGAACTCTTTTATCCGTCAATTGGTCGGCAACTTCCACACAACGTTGGCACACGATACAACGGTTCATGTGCAGTTGAATTTTGTCACCAATATCTTCTGGCTCAAAAGTTCGTTTTTCCTCTACGAAACGTTGTTGCAATTTGCCGTGTTCGAAGCTTAAATTTTGCAAATCACATTCTCCTGCTTGATCGCAAACCGGGCAATCTAATGGATGATTGATTAAAAGGAATTCGGTTACCGCTTTTCGAGCTTCAAAAACTCGATCCGAACCTTTGCTGGCTACTTCCATTCCGTCTTGACAACCTGTTACACACGAGGCAACCAATTTTGGCATCGGACGAGGATCGGCTTCACTACCTTTGGTAACATCCACTAAACAGCAGCGGCATTTTCCGCCTGTTCCTTCTAGTTTAGAATAATAGCACATGGCTGGTGGGACTGATTCTCCACCAATCATACGAGCAGCTTGTAGGATGGTGGTTCCTGGTGCTACTTCAATTTCTTGACCGTCTATGGTTACTTTCATTTTTTATTTGTTTAAAGGTTTAAAAGTTTAAGTGTTTTCACTTCTAACTTCCAACTTCTAACTTTTTTAATACTATTATTTACTTTGCCAATCCACTTGCAATATTTGGAGAAGCAGGATTTACGCTCAATTTAAAATATTTTGGATGAACTATCAAATCCATATCTTCCATAGGTATTGCACCTAATAAACACTGATCGCCTAAAACCATGGCACCCACGAAACAAATTCTGTTTTCAAATGCTACTTTTATTGGACCAACATAAGGAACTATTTGTGACGTACCATCAGCAAGTGTTACCTCTCTTTTTTGCAATTCGGATAACTCTAATTGGTTAGCTACATGTTGTGGAATGCACAAATAAGTTGCTACGGTATCTACCAAACTTACTACTTCAATAGGTTTAATAGTACTAATAACTGGATTTGATAATGTTATATTTGAATATACAAGTCCCATGTTATTTTTATAAATTTTTACAAATATTCCTAAAGTTTATTCTTTAGCCCCGATTGTAGTGTAAATCCTTTGCTTTTTTCTTTAAAAAAGCAAAGATTGCAACGAAAAGCGGGAAAATGGTTGGTAAAAATGCCCAAACCATTTGCTTTAAATTAATTTAAACTTCTTGCTTTGCTATTAAATCCTTCACTTTTTCAAAAGGTTCAGCAACAAAATGATTTCTATTTTTTACTTTTTCAGGAAAACGAATATGGTACTCAAACTCGTCTCTAAAATGACGAATCGCAGCAGCAACAGGCCATGAAGCCGCATCACCTAAAGGACATATTGTATTTCCTTCAATTTTTGATTGAATACTCCACAACAAATCAATGTCTTCTTCGCGTCCTTGTCCGTTTTCGATTCGCCACAACACTTTTTCCAACCATCCTGTTCCTTCTCGACAAGGCGTGCATTGTCCACAACTTTCATGGTGGTAGAATCGTGCAAAATTCCAAGTATTACGAACGATACAAGCTCGGTCATCATAAACAATAAATCCGCCTGAACCCAGCATAGAACCTGTTGCAAAACCACCATCTGATAAACTTTCGTAAGTCATCAAGCGGTCTTCACCAGCAGCGGTTTTATAGATTAAATTCGCTGGTAAAATTGGCACCGAACTTCCTCCAGGAACCAATGCTTTCAAAGGTCTGTCGGTTTGCATTCCTCCACAATATTCATCGGAATTCATGAATTCGTAAACCGAAACCCCTAACTCAATTTCGTAAACACCTTGATTTTTGATGTTTCCAGAAGCCGAAATTAATTTTGTTCCCGTAGAACGACCAATCCCGATTCCGGCATAATCAGCACCAGAATTGTTTACAATCCAAGGCACAGCGGCAATTGTTTCAACATTATTTACCACGGTTGGGTTTTGCCAAAGACCTTTCACAGCAGGAAATGGTGGTTTCAATCTTGGGTTGCCGCGTTTTCCTTCCAGACTTTCTAATAATGCAGTTTCTTCTCCACAAATGTATGCGCCACCACCAATTTGAACGTATAATTCCAAATCGTAGCCCGAACCTAATATATTTTTTCCTAACCAACCCGCAGCTTTTGCTTCGGCGATAGCATGTTCTAAAATTTTGTATATCCACATGTATTCACCACGAATGTAGATGTAGGATAGGTTGGCACCCAAAGCATAACTTGAGGTAATCATTCCTTCTATTAAAAGATGCGGAATGTATTCCATTAAGTAACGGTCTTTAAAAGTTCCCGGTTCCGATTCATCGGCATTACAAACTAAATGTCTAGGATTTCCCGATTTTTTATCGATAAAACTCCATTTCATTCCGGCCGGAAACCCTGCACCACCACGACCACGAAGTCCAGAAGTTTTTACTTCTTCCACCACTTCATCGGGCGTCATTTTTTTTAGGGCTTTTTCAACAGAAGCATAACCGCCTTCTTTGCGGTATACTTCGTAGGTTTTGATGCCTGGAACGTTAATCTTGTCTAATAATATTTTTCTTCCCATTATTTTAAATATTGGTCTAAATCCTTTAATATGCTTTGAATATCTTTTTTAAGAGGAACCATATCTATAGTTGCTATTTGATATAATAGTGTTTCATCAATTCTAAAATATTCATGTGAAATAATATTTCTTGTTGAAATAATTTTTTTCCAAGGCGAAGATGTTTTTGTATTATGAAGCACCTCTTCAGAGATATGATTAGTTGCTTCTCCAATAATTTCAAGTAATCTTTCGATCGCTAGTTTTTTTTCTAAATTGTTTGAAAAATCTTCAAGTGAAACACCTCTTAAAATGATTTCTATATTTTCTATAGCTTCAATTATGTGAATAATTCTTTCTCTATCGCCTAGATTATGCTTCATATATTAAAATTTTATCATTATTAATATACTTTTCAATCAATGGTGATATGTATTTTACAGAGACGAAATCAACATCTTTATTTAATAAATTTTTTATTTCTTCCCACCATCCTGCATAATTCAATCCAATATGTTGACTGTAATCCCAATCAATTAATAAATCTACATCGCTATTTTCGTCGGCTTCACCTCTTGCATAAGAACCAAATAAATATACTTTTTTCACAGGTTTATTCGTGAAAAATGTTTTGATTTGGTTTATCTGTGAGGATGTTAATTCCATTTTTATTTATCGTGCAATACTATTTTTCCGTCTTTGCAATCATCAATTAGCTGGTCTACTTTTTCCTTCGTTAAATGCTCTTGGTAGAAATCACCCAGTTGCATCATTGGCGCATAACCACAAGCACCAAGACATTCAACTCCTCGAACTTCAAAAAGTCCATCAGCAGTTGGTTCACCAATACCAACGCCCAATTTTGAACAGGTGTAATCCATCAAATCTTCCACGCCGTTTTGACAACAAGCTGCGGTTTGACAAAACTCGAACATGTATTTTCCAATGGGTCTTTGGTTGAACATGGTGTAAAAAGTAACTACCTCATACACTTCGATGGGTAATATTTCTAAAATCTCGGCTACTTTGTTTTGCAATTCGATACTCAACCAATTGTCGTGAGCATCTTGAACTTCGTGTAAAACTGGTAATAAAGCCGATTTTTGTCTGCCTTTTGGATAATGACTGATTAACTCATTGATTCGGTTCATCAACGATTCGGTTATGTTTATCTCTTGTTTTATATGTGTTCTTTCCATAAGCCCCACCCCAACCCTCCCCAAAAGGGAGGGAGGCATAACGTGAATTTATATGTTAATACTTTTTTTCATTTTTATTTTAAAACCTTTAGTAGCCCCTCCTTTGGAGGGGTTGGGGAGGCTTACGCATCCAATTCGCCCGCAATTACATTTAAACTTGATAATATTACGATAGCATCAGAAAGCATGGCACCTTTTATCATTTCTGGATACGCTTGGTAATAAATAAAACAAGGTCTTCTGAAATGTAAACGGTATGGTGTTCTACTTCCGTCGGTAACTAAATAAAATCCTAATTCTCCGTTTCCGCCTTCTACTGCGTGATAAATTTCTGCCACAGGGACTGGAACTTCACCCATCACAATTTTGAAGTGATAAATTAAGCTTTCCATATTATTATAGACATCTTCTTTTGGAGGTAAATAATAGTCGGGAACGTCAGCATGAATCGGTCCTTCTGGCAATTTGGCTAATGCCTGACGAATGATACTTAAACTTTCCCAAACTTCGGCATTACGTACACAAAAGCGGTCATACGTATCTCCAGATTTTCCAACGGGAACAATGAAATCAAAATCTTCATAAGAAGAATAAGGTTGCGCCACACGAACATCATAATCTATTCCGGCGGCACGTAGGTTTGGACCAGTAAATCCATAAGCCATAGCTTTTTCGGCAGTAATTGAACCTACATTTACGGTTCTGTCGATAAAAATTCTGTTTCTTTCAAAAAGGTTTTCGAATTCTTTCCAACACACTGGAAATTCTTCCAGGAAAGTATTCAATAATTCAAAAGCTTTTGGCGACCATTCTCTTTCGAAACCACCAATTCTTCCCATATTAGTTGTTAAACGGGCACCACAAATTTCCTCGTAGATTTCGTATATTTTTTCTCTGAATTGAAATACATAAAGAAAACCTGTATAAGCTCCAGTATCAACACCAAGGATTGAATTACAAATTAAGTGGTCCGTTATTCTTGCTAATTCCATCACGATAACCCTTAAATATTGAGCACGTTTGGGTACTTCAATATCCAATAATTTTTCCACGGTCATCCACCAAGCCATGTTATTGATGGGAGAAGAACAGTAGTTCATTCGGTCTGTCAACACATTTACTTGGTAAAAAGGGCGGTTTTCGGCAATTTTTTCAAAAGCACGATGAATATAACCAATAGTAGGTTCAGCATCCAAAATTCTTTCTCCATCCATCAATAGAATATTTTGGAAAATACCATGGGTTGCTGGATGTGTTGGCCCAAGATTTAATATTGAGAGTTCGCTTCCGTCTTCGTTGCGCGTTTGTTCAATTATTTTGGCATATCGATGCTCTGGTAATAATAATAAGTCTGACATTTTATAATGTTGAATTATTTATTTTGTTTTATAACTTTTGCGCAGTTCTTCCAAAGAAACGATCGTCTTTGTCGGTTCTTCCGCTATCTTCCATTGGAAATTCTTTTCGCATCGGGTGAGAAATCATTTCGTACATATTTAAAATCCGTTTTAACTGTGGATGTCCTTTGAAATTAATTCCGTAAAAATCCCAAGTTTCTCTCTCCATCCAATTGGAAGTGAGAAATAAATCTGTAATTGTGTTCACTTCGGGATTTTCACCTGCTAAAAAAGTGGTTATTCTAATTCTACTATTTTCAACCCAATTGTGCAAGTGATACACCACAGCAAATTGGTGATTTTCATCATTATCAGGATAGTGAATACCACATAAGTCAGTTAGAAAATGAAAGTTAAATTCTTCGTCCACTTTCAAAGTTCGAATGACTTCGTGAATGGCATCTGGAGTAGCTTCAAAAGAAAAAATATCTTTACTCATTCCAAAATTCAGTACTTTGCCCCTAAATTTTTGAGTTAATTTTTCTTGTATAATTGCGTTTTCTAAAGCCATATTAAAGATTATAAGAAGCTAATAATTCTTTATATTCTGGAGAACTTCTTCTGCGCACCGATTCACTTCTCACGATATCCTGCAATCGCATCACGCCATCAACAATCTGTTCTGGTCTGGGCGGACAACCTGGAACGTACACATCTACAGGAATTACTTTGTCAATCCCTTGTAAAACAGAATAAGTATCAAAGACACCTCCTGATGAAGCACAAGCGCCAACGGCAATTACCCAACGAGGTTCTGACATTTGTTCGTAAACTTGACGTAAAATAGGCGCCATTTTCTTTGAAATAGTTCCCATTACCATCAACATATCCGCTTGACGAGGAGAAAAACTAACTCTTTCTGAACCGAAACGAGCCAAATCATAATGCGAAGCCATGGTTGCCATAAACTCAATTCCGCAACAAGAGGTGGCGAAAGGCAATGGCCAAAGCGAATTAGCGCGAGCCAATCCAACTACATCGTTAAGCTTGGTAGCAAAGAAACCTTCTCCAACAACTCCTTCTGGTGGAGCAACCATATTTGTTTTTATTTCACTCATAACAATTGTTTTTTATTCCCATTCTAGAGCTTTCTTCTTAATTATATAGAAGAAACCAACCAAAAGCAACATCATAAAAATAACCATCTTGATCATACCCTCCATACCTAAAGCTTTAAAATTAATCGCCCAAGGGTAAAGAAAAATAACTTCCACATCAAAAAGTACAAAAAGGATAGCTACTAAGAAATATTTTACTGAAAAAGGAATTCGGGCATTACCAACAGATTCAATACCACACTCGAAGTTTTTATCTTTGTTTGCTGAGTGTCTTTTAGGCCCTAGAAAGCTAGAACCAACTATTGTTAACACAACAAAACCTACAGCTAAACCAGCTTGCATTAGTATCGGTAAATAATCTAATTGATTAGATTGCATAATGCTAAATATTAAGAGTTTTTTAAATAGGCACAAATATACATCGCAATATTTAAATCGCAAAAATCAAAAGTTAAACGTTTGTTATTTATTTCAAAAAAACCGACTATTTAAAACGATTATGAATAATTAGTTCATGATATAAAAAAAACGTCTCGATTGTACCGAGACGTTTTGTTACTTTAGGTAATCAAAAAATAATATATATTAGTCTTCGATAGCTACTACTTGAGCCGCTACTTTACCTTTTCTACCTTCTTCTTCTTCGTAAGATACTTTGTCCCCTTCGTTTAAACCTTCAGTTTTAACTCCAGTTGCATGTACGAAAATGTCTTTTCCAGTTTCATCATCTGTGATGAAACCATAACCTTTAGACTCGTTGAAAAATTTTACTGTTCCTGTGCGCATTTTATATTGTAAAAATAATTAATAATGACCAAAGATAATTTTAATTGTGACAAAACAAGCATTTTAATTGAAAAAAAAACAATTTTTATTTTTATATTAATTTATTGATTAATAAACACTTCTGTTATTATTATTTATGTACTGAAAATAGAGATATTTTTTTTAATTTTTACATTGTTGCTTTTAGAGTGTAAATAAATAATTATTGAAATTGCAAAACTAAGTTTTTTTCCACATATAGGGAAACTTTACAGTTTTATGATCTTTTTTATTACTTTTTTACCATCAACTTCTACTTCAATTAATAAAGTTCCTGTTGCTACTGTGACTAAATCAAATAAAATAGCGTCTGTATTGCTAAATGTCAAATTGTCAAGTAATTGTCCAAAGATATTATAAGTAGCAACTTTAACTGTGTCATATTTCTTATGTAATTTCAGATTTATTTTACCAGTTGTAGGATTTGGGAACACATTAAATGTAACATTGTCAATTTCGTAAAAAGGCGCAGTTAGTGTTTGTGGAAGCCCTAATTTTGCTGTAAATATATTAGAACCACTTTCTAATGAATAACTTATGCCATTAAATCTTGAACTTCCACTTGTAAAAAAAATGGCATCATTGCTCAGTGCAATGTTGGTTGTTTTATCAGGGGCAATTCCAAACTGAATGTTATCGTTTGGATTTTCATATTGGTTCACCCATAAATTTTCGCCATCAGAATTATACAATGCTAAAATTTGTGGTTTTACAACGTTTGGATTTGTGCTTATCAAACTGGTAAAGGTTTGGTTTTCAAACTGAATTGTATTTGCAAATAGCGATTTTAAAAGAATTGTATTATTATCGCTTACAGCTAATTGAACCGTTACGTCATTTGGTGAGGATGTTTTCACATCATAATTTTTGAACCAAATTACATCGCCGTTAGCATTTAATTTTTGAAGAAAAATGGAATAATAGGTTGGAGAAGCACTGTAGTTGATATTATTTATGGTAACATTTCCAAAATAATTCCCAGCAACATAAATGGAATCGTTACTGTCTACAACGATGCTTGTTCCTTTTGTATCACCTGTATACACTTTTGTCCATAAAACCGCGCCTAAACTATTAACTTTCATGATGTAAGCGTTATTGTTTAAAGGCGATGAAATAATATTTTGATTTCCAAAACGACCATGGTCTTTAAAAGATCCCGTTACATATAAATTGCCACTAGTGTCACTACTTACATTGGTTGTTGTATTATTGATAACAACTGGCGTCCCATTAAAACTTGTTCCTGAACCGTATTGTGTGACCCAAATCACGTCTCCATTAAAACGATTTAAACGGGTTAAAAATGCAATTCCATCGTCTGAATCAATTGTAGTTGTGCCAAAAGTCCTTTCGCCAAAAAATATTCCTGTCAAGTATAATTTGTCGGTATTGTCTATATGCAGTTTTGGTCTGTGGGTTCGAGAACCTGGAATGGCTTTTCTCCACAAAACAGTTCCATTACTATCTAACTTAATAACAAAGAAATTACTAGTTGTTGAGGATGAAGTGGATGTTAAAGTTCCGTTTCCAAAATTTATTGTTCCAGTAAAAATTCCTGCCAAATAAATATTATTTTCACTGTCTGTAACAACAGAAAAACCATTGTCAGCACCACTTCCACCATATTGTCTAGTCCATAATACTGCTCCAGTTGGCGATAATTTTTCTATAAAAATATCGGTACTACCTAAACTTGCCAATGCGAAAGTTCCGCCATAACAAATTCCTTGAAAACTACCAGTATTGATTACGTTATTATTATTATCAATACAAATTGCATTGCCATATTCCTCTTGTTGACCTGCTAAAACTCTAGTCCATTCTATTGTTTGAGAATTCAAACCTGAATTGATAAAAAAACATAAGATTATAAGTAAACCAATTTGTTTCACATTCATTTTATTTCAATTTAATATGTAATTCATTCAATTGTGACCCGTCAATCACCGATGGTGCATCAATCATGACATCTCTTCCTGAATTATTCTTTGGGAAAGCAATAAAATCGCGAATTGTTTCTTGTCCGCCAAGAATTGCCACCAATCGATCCAATCCAAACGCTAAACCTCCGTGTGGTGGCGCACCAAATTGAAAGGCGTTCATTAAAAATCCAAATTGTTCCTCTGCTTGTTCTGGAGTAAATCCTAATAATGAGAACATTTTGCTTTGCAACTCTTTATCGTGTATTCTTATAGAACCACCGCCAATTTCATTTCCGTTCAAAACCATATCATAAGCATTGGCACGAACTTTTCCGGGTTCAGTTTCAAGGAGTTTGATATCTTCTGGTTTTGGAGAGGTAAACGGATGGTGCATCGCATGAAATCTATTGCTGTCTTCATCCCATTCTAATAATGGAAAATCGACTACCCATAGCGGAGCAAAAACTTCTGGCTTTCTTAAACCTAATCGAGTTGCCACTTCCATGCGCAAAGCAGAAAGCTGTGTTCTCGTTTTGTTTGTTTCTCCCGAAAGAATTAATAATAAATCGCCTGGCTTTGCCTTGCATTTTTCTGCCCAAGTTTTTAAAACGGCTTCATTAAAAAATTTATCTACCGATGATTTTAGCGTTCCATCCTCATTATAACGCATGTAAACCAAACCTTTTGCACCCACTTGTGGTCGTTTTAACCAATCGGTCAATTCGTCTAATTGTTTGCGGGTGTAGTTTGCACAACCTTCTACATTGATAGCTAAAACAATTTCAGAATCATCAAAAACAGGAAAACCCTTTGGCTCAAATGTTCCCCCTTCGGGGATTAGGGGGCAGAATCGCATATCAAAACGAATGTCTGGTTTGTCGTTTCCATACGTTTTCATGGCGTAATCGTAGGTCATTCTTGGGAATTCAGCCACATCAATGCCTTTTATTTCTTTTAACAAATGACGCGTCAATCCTTCAAAAACATTCAGGATATCTTCCTGTTCCACAAAAGCCATTTCACAATCGATTTGTGTGAACTCAGGTTGTCTGTCGGCTCGCAAATCTTCGTCGCGGAAACATTTTACAATTTGAAAATACTTATCCATCCCACCAACCATTAATAATTGTTTGAAGGTTTGTGGCGACTGTGGCAAAGCATAAAATTGTCCTGCATTCATTCGGCTTGGCACAACAAAGTCACGCGCACCTTCTGGTGTTGATTTGATTAGATAAGGAGTTTCTACCTCACAGAAATCCAAATCAGAAAGGTATTTACGCACTTCCATCGCCACTTTATGACGAAAAAGCAAACTGTTTTTTACCGGATTTCTTCGAATATCAAGGTATCGGTATTTCATTCGGATGTCTTCACCACCATCGGTTTCGTCTTCGATGGTGAATGGAGGCGTTAAAGCGGCATTAAGTAGGGTCATTTCTGTAACCAAAATTTCAATGTCGCCTGTTGCCATGTTTTTATTTTTGGCTTCACGTTCAATCACGGTTCCTTTTACTTGGATAACAAATTCTCTTCCAAGGGATTTTGCTTTTTCAAAAACAGTTTTGTCTGTACGTTGTTCGTCAAAAATTAATTGCGTTATTCCGTAACGGTCCCGTAAATCAACCCAAACCATAAATCCTTTATCTCTTGATTTTTGAACCCAACCCGCAATTGTAACTTCTTGATTTATGTGTGAGGTGTTTAGCTCGCCGCAATTATGACTTCTATACATTTGTAATAAATTAGTTTAAAAATTAAAAAAATATTCAATTTGTATGCAAAAGTAAAAAAACTAATATGAAATGCTGGTATTAAATGAGTTCCCTTTTTCAAATAAACTATGATAGTTAGTGAAAAATTAAAACTCCCTTAACGAATTAACGAGAGTTCTATCAAATAAATTTATTTTTTTATTGAAACTAGTACCATAGTTAAGTGACTTAAGTATTGAAGTGAAAAATAGTAAAAAAGTTAGCTGATTTTTTCAATTTTAAAATCATAGTTTTTATACAATTAAATTAACGTTATTTATTTTTTATTTTTTTGTTAATAAGTTTTCTAAACAGCAGTAATTTTAGTTAAATGGAATAAAAAATTGAAAACAATATTACTTTATTTACGGCTATTAGATGCACATTTTAACGTTTAACGGTTACTAAGTTACTCAATAGCTACTTTTTTAACATTTTGTCGAGATTTTTTTATTTTATATAATAAAATGATTACTTTTGTAAAATAAAGTATAATTATTAAAATTGTTTTTATTTAATTGATACTCAATACAATTAATATATAGTAGTTTTTAAATTATTTTTTCATATGTTTATTAATATTTATTCATGCTATAGATTATGAAAAAGACTAATACATTTAATAATAAGAATTTTTGCTTTCTTAATAAAGCAATGTTCATTTTGATTTTCATGGCTTTTTGCTCTGGAAATCTCCACGGTCAAAACGGTCAGTTTGTTTTGGATCAAGGAATTGGTGCAAATCTAGCAACTATTGGTTCTGATGGATCGAATATGTATGCTGCCCCTTTCTTACCCAATAAAAAGGATACTCGTGTGCAGTTTTTATTTGAAGCTGCTGAAGGAGGACTTGCCTTAGCTAACTCGTCTGGATATAGAACAATTTCTTCTCTGGCATTTCAAGTTTCCGGATTTGTTGGATCTTTGAGTACCTATCAAATGCAAAATATTAAAATCAGCATGGGGCACACCATTGCTACCTATGATGGATATGGTGGAACTAATGTATGGGGAATAACCATGCCTCCTCAAGGGTATTGTACTTGGGCGGGTTCAGCAACGCCAGAAGCACTTACTGTGGTGACAAATTCGTTTAATTTAATCATCAGTCAAACGGGTTGGGTGGAAATTCCATTAGATACTCCTTTTCTTTGGAATGGCGTAGATAGTATAGTGGTTGAAATTTGTAAAGCAGATCCCAAAACGGGACCATCTCCAGCGTTTAATACTGGTAGGTACCAATTTGCAGGTATTCAACAAACAAACCCCCCAAGTAATGCTAGTTTTACTTTAACAAGAAGTCTTTACAGCCAAAACAACAACGGAACAGGTTTAAATTATACCCAAGGTTGCAGTATGCAGATTTCGGGATCGGCAGGAACGTACAATACATCTAACCCTTTAAGTACTGCAATTAGAAAATTTAGACCAAACATTCGTTTTACTTTTCAATGTGCCGGTGCTCCGGCTGGTGGTGAAGCAATATTAGGTACTGAAAATTTTTGTAAAGAAGAAGCAGTTACTTTAAGTGTTGTTAATGATGAAAAAGCAACGGGAGTGCATTATCAATGGTACTCTTCTCTTGCAGATGATGATAATTACGTGTCTCTGCCAGGACAAACAGCTGCTACTATTCCAGTAGAGAGAGCGGGTGTAGATATGTGGTATAAAAGAGATATTGGCTGTAATCATAACTTACCAGCGGGAACAAGATCGTCTCTTGGTGTGAAAGTTACTGGAGTGAATACTTGGAATGGCACTTCTTGGAGTTTTGGAAGTAATCCGTTGCCGGACTCACCAGTCAGAATTCAAGGAAATTTTGATACTACTGTCAATGGAAGTTTGCCCATGGGTCCTTGTAACCTAAAAATAGTATCTGGAACGTTCACTGTACGAAGCGGAGATTTTATTTCATTAAAAGAGAAATTAGTTGTGGACGATGCTGCCACTGTGATTTTTGAAAATAATGCTAGCTTAATTCAGGAAAATAATGCTGCTGTTAACGAAGGTAAAATACTTTACAAAAGAGATTCTCAACCAGTTCGCATGTTAGATTATACCTATTGGTCCTCTCCGGTTGCAGGAGTGACACCATTTCAATTCTCACCGGGAACACCATCAATTAGGGTTTATCATTGGAATCATCTTACCCAAGCTTGGGTTAATGGTATAGCAAATAGTCCTATGGTTGCTGGAAAAGGATATATAATACGTGCACCAGATGGGTATCCTTCAACTGGAACTGGAACTGTTTTTCAAGGATCTTTTTTAGGTGTGCCAAACAATGGTCTTATTACTGTGCCTTCACAGGGTGGTTCTGCCAATTGGAATTTATTAGGAAATCCTTATCCTTCCGCTTTAGATGCTAATAAGTTTTTATTAGCCAACAGTACTTTGCTCGACGGAACTATTTTTTATTGGACACACAACACACTTCCGAGTGCCGCTTTAAACCCATTTTTTCCGCACATATCAAGTTATACTTCTGATGATTATGCAACATACAATTTCACGGGATCTGTGGGTCTTCCTTCAATTAGTTCGGGGAATAATACTCTTCCAGGTCAATTTATAGGTGCAGGTCAAAGTTTTATGGTTAAAGGAGGTACATCGTCAGGCAATGTAGTATTTAACAACGACATGCGAAAAAACATATCCGGATATACTAATTCACAATTTTATAGAAATAATGCAACCAATTCTGAAGAGGTTGAAAAAAACCGACTTTGGGTTGAAGTAATTCATCAAAATGGAAAATTCAATCAAACAATGGTTGGTTATGTTGAAGGAGCAACGGACGGACTAGATTGGGGTTATGACACTACAATGACACCTTCTGGAGATTTAAAAATTTATACAAAAATTGGTAATGATAAACTAGTCATTCAAGGTAAATCTTTGCCATTCAACTCAAACGATAGTATTCCTTTAGGATTTTCTACTACATTGACAGGTGAATTTACATTAAACTTGTACCAGTATGATAGTATTTTTGAAAACCAATCTGTTTATTTATTAGACAATGCTACATCAACTTTTCATGATATTAAATCTGGGATGTACACCTTTACAAGTATACAAGGAACTTTTGACAATCGTTTTGAACTTAGATTTAATGATGAAATGCTAAGTTTAAATCCAAACATAAAAACAGAGAATAGTGTTTTATGTTACACTAATAATTCTGATATTATTGTTAAATCACTAACTGGTCAAATTCAATCTGTTACGATTTTTGATAGTACTGGAAGGGTACTTCATAAAAAAACTAGTTTAGATACTTCTGAAATACTAATTTCAGAAATCGCTAAAAACAACCAATTATTACTAGTTCAAGTTGAGAACGATAATGGAGTTACAGTTACAAAAAAAATCATATTTTAATTAACTATCTGTTTTATATATATTTATGAAAAAAAACTACTTTATTATGAAAACAATACCAATGTTAAACGTATTTATGAAGAAATCTAACACATTCAAATGTATTATACTACTTTTTATACTTTTCTTTAATGACATAAAAGCACAACAAACATTCACTTTAGGCAATGGTGTAGAGTCTTACAACACTTTAGGAGTTTCTCCTTTTGCAACAATTAACAGAAATAATAGATCTCAGTATATTTATTTTGCTGATGAATTATATGATGCTGGTTTTAACATATCAGGAAATGTGATTAAATTGGCAATTAACATCACTGAATTAGGGCTGCCATCAAGTTTAAAGCCAGAAAATATAAAAATTAAAATAGGAATGACTACTTCCTTTGAAACGGGGCCAACTCTTGTTGATGATTTGCCTGTATATTACGAGTCAACAGTCGAAAATATTACACAATTGGGTTGGTATACCTTTAATTTAAACACACCGTTTGCATGGGATGGATTTCGAAATATTATTGTTGAAATTTGTAGAAGCAATACCAATTTTGGTACTAGCTTTTCTGTTCAATGTAAGAATTTTCCAGCTGGAGAACGCGTATCAGTCGCAAATTACACCAATAATACGTCACCCGTTGGATGCAGCTTACCCAACCAAAACTTATTGGCAGAAATATTCGCCAGAAGAAGACCTAACATGCAATTTACAATAACAAATCCATGTGACGCAACACCAGTTGGTGGGCAAACAATAGTTTCAGCTGGTCCGTACTGTTCAGGAGAAGCATTCACACTTTCTGTTCAAAATGGTTCTGTAGCATCAGGGTTGTCATACCAATGGCAATCATCACCAAACGATATTGGGCCATGGACAAATATTCTAAATGCTACCGACGCCTTTTATACTACTTCTCAAAGCGTAGCTACCTATTATCGTAGAGCTACAACCTGTGATATCGTTTCTTCAACGATTTTCGATTTTCCAGTATTTGTTGGAGGAGAAGGTTGCTATTGTGACCCTTTAGTTTCAAATGAAAATGGAATTGGCATAAATAATGTAACCATAGCAGGAATTAATAATTCATCTTCGGGCTCACCAGCGTATTCCAATTTCACAGCAATTCAAACTGAATTAGAAAGAGAAAGCACAGTTCCACTATCTGTAAATGTTAGCCCTGATGGGGGAACAAATTATACAATGGCTTGGATAGATTGGAATCAAAATAGGCAATTCGAAGTTAGCGAATCATATATTTTAGGTTCTGCAACAGGTGGAAATAATATTAATTCTGGAATTACCGCAAACATTACCGTACCAGCTCAAGCATTACTGGGTTCAACAATAATGAGAGTGAGAACAAAACAATCAGAAGCGGCAACATATCCATTACCTTGTGAATCAATTGCTAATGGGGAAGCAGAAGATTATACAGTGGTAATTATTAATAATTTAAATAATGAGGAATTTTCAACTACAAATGAAACAGTTATCATTTCAGTTTCTAATTCTGATATACATTTCTTAGCAAAAGAAGAAGGTATCCAAAAGATAGATTTATTTGATTTATGTGGACGATTGATTTTTAGTAATTCTATTGCTAATGAAAATCAATTTAAAATCTCTGGGTTAAATCAAAAAAAACAATTACTTATTGCCAAAATTGTATTGTCTAATGGACAGCAGTTTACCAAGAAAATAGTTTATTAAAAATACAATTCTAAATTCTATAGCTTATGAAAAATCAATTTACAATTAAAACGGTTATATTGCTAACGAACGTTTTCGTTACAGTTTTTAGTTTTGCTCAATGCAATCCGCCGACAGGAGTAGTGGTAAATAATATTACCTCTATCTCTGCAGTATTAAACTGGACAGCATCAAGTTCTGCTCCGGGCGAAGCTTATTTTTATGAAGTTAGAACATCAGGTCTACCAGGCAGTGGTGTTTCAGGTTTGGTAGTAAGTGGTTCAGTGGGTGATGGCGTATTTTCGTCACTTGTTTCTGGATTATCATCAATTACTACTTATTCTGTTTATATGCGTTATAAATGTACCCCAGCACCGCTTTTTAGCAGTTGGACGGCTGCAGTTACTTTTTCAACAAACCCATTATTACCGCCAGTCGCTGCTTCAGCTTCTGGAATTACGGATACATTTTTTACTGCACGATGGATTGGCGTTTCTGGAGCTACAGGATATCGCTTGGACGTAAGTGAGTTTAGTGACTTTTCAGTCCTGTTATCGGGTTATAATAATTTATTTGTTGCCAGTAACGTTACAAATAAACTTGTATCAGGTTTAAATCCTTCCACGGTTTATTATTATAGAGTTCGTGCAGAAGGTCTTAGTGGAGGTACTCCAGTAACTACTAGCAATTCAAATGTGATTACGGTAACTACCCTTAGTGTACCTACTTTAGTAGCTATATGGTCAAACGGCGCTTGGTTAAATGGCGTTTTACCAGCTTCTGATCATGATGTGATTTTAGATGATAATTTTGTTTCAGATGGTAATAACACGACTATGTTTGAAGTTAAAAGTTTAACGTTAAATCAAGGGCATACCTATACTATAGCTTCGGAAAATAATCTTATTGTGTATGAAAATATAATTAACAATAGTAGTGCAGCTTCGTTTGTTGTTGAAAATAATGCTAATTTGTACCAACTTAGCGACTCCGCTCCTGCTAATGTTGGAGAAATTACGGTGTTACGTAACAGTTCTGAAATTTTTCGTTTAGATTATACCATGTGGTCTTCACCAGTTACTGGAACTCAAACATTAAAACAGTTTTCTCCATCAACTCTTGACAATCGCTTTTATGAATACAATACTGTTACTAATCATTTTTCATCAATTGACCCTTTGACAAGTACATTTGAACCAGGAAGCGGTTATTTTATACGAGCTCCAAATGATCACGTGGCAAATGAAGTACCAAATGTGGCACAACATTGTCAAGGCACCTTTGTAGGTGTTCCTACTAATGGTGTAGTCAATGTTGATTTAGACACTGGTGGTCAAGGATTTAATTTAGTAGGAAACCCTTATCCAACGGTTATTAGTGCAGACGCACTATTTATGGAAAACGCTAGCAATATTGATGGTACGCTTTATTTTTGGAGAAGACGAAACGATACTTCAGGTTCAGGAAATTTGGGGACTTTTTATGCAACTTATACTGAATTAGGAGGTACTGGTTCAGCAACAAGTGATGATCCAAATGGCTTTATTCAAGTAGGACAAGGATTTTTGGTAAAAGCATTAACTCCACAATTAACATTTAACAGTGATATGAAAGTTCCAGATTCGTTTGAAAATCAGTTTTTTAGAAATTCTTCTGCTGTTAGTCAAGTTGAAAAACATCGTTTGTGGTTAAATTTAACAAATGAAAGCGGCGTATTTAGTAGAATGTTGCTAGGATATGCGGAAGGAGCATCAAACGCTTTAGATCGTTTTGATGGAAAGTATTTTAACGATTCACAAGTGGCTTTAACGTCATTACTAAATAACGAAGAATATTCAATTCAGGCAAAATCATTACCATTTTCAGCAGAAGATACTATTCCCCTTGGGCTAAAAATTGTAGCAGCAGGAACATATACTATTTCATTAGATAAAGTGGATGGCTTGTTTGAAGAAGGCCAATTAGTTTATTTAGAAGATACTTTTACCTCAACAATTTACAATTTAAATGCAGCAGATTATACTTTCTCTACTGGGGCAGGAAATTTTAATAGTCGTTTTGTTTTGCGTTTTTCAGCTGAAAGTTTAGGTATTGATGAACCGTTTAATGCTAATGCAGTTGCCGTATTTGTTTCAAACAATTCAATTAACATAAAAAGTGTAAATGTTGATATAAAATCAATTGCTGTTTATGATATACAAGGAAGAAAGCTATTTGATCACGATACCGTTAATTCAACTGAATTTAAAATTGATGCCTTAACAAAAAACAATCAAGTATTGATTGTTAAAATTAAAGATCAAAACGGCAATTTAATTTCTAAAAAGGTAATTTTTTAATACACTAGTATAGTTATAAAAATAGAAACTCCTCAATTTTGAGGAGTTTTTTTTATAAGTACGATAGATTTATTTAGTGCTCATGCGAAAGAATAAAAATACGTATATAGAAAGATTAAGTTATAAAAAACAAATTAAGAATAAATGAGTACAAGAATAGTATTATAGTCGATAGTAATTTTTGATATTAAATCCATTACAGAAAGTAAAAATTTGAAGGAATTGGTGCAAAAGTAAAAAAGCAAAATCAATAAACTAAGGCGAACATTTCATCATTTTTAACAAACTATTCATTGGCTTGTGTATTAAAAAAGGTATATTTGAGTATTAATTTTAAAAATAGTACAATGAAAAATCTGATTACTTTATTACTTCTGGTTATATTTTCGTCTTCTGTTTCTGCTCAAGACAATATGGCTTTTCAAGCTAAAATTGACAATAAAAATGGCGATATTCTTTATATTCAAGAAAATGGTAAAACTGTTCAAGAGATTAAACTTAATACAAAAGGGTTGTTTCAAGCAAAGTTTCCTATTAAAGAAGGATTTTATCAGTTATTTGACGGAGCAGAATATGCGCAGTTATTTTTAAAGAATGGTTATGATTTAAAGATGACTATGGATGCTGCTCAATTTGATGAAACTATTAAATTTCAAGGCAAAGGGTCAAAAGAAAATAATTATTTGGCTGAAGAAACCTTAGCAGAAGAGAAAATAGATATTATTAAATGGATGGCATTAGACCAAGAAAACTTTAATAAGGTAGTTGATCAGAAAAAAAATACCGACATTGAGAAATTACAAAAAGCGGGACTTGATCCTTATTTTACAAAAATGCATGCAGCTGAAATCGAAACTAATTTACAAAGACTTCAACAGTATTATGCTCAAATAAGTGCAAACAAAAAAATGAATAATGCTAAAGCACCTAATTTTGATTATGAAAATCACAAAGGCGGGAAAACTTCTTTAGAAAGCTTAAAAGGAAAATATGTTTACATTGATGTATGGGCAACTTGGTGTGGTCCTTGTAGAGCAGAGATTCCTTCATTAAAAAAAATAGAGGAAAAGTTTCATAATAAAAATATTGAGTTCGTTAGTATTTCTGTTGATGTAGATAAAGATTATGACAAATGGAAAACATTTGTAAAAGAAAAAGAATTGGGAGGAACGCAATTATTTGCTGATAAAAACTGGTTGTCTGATTTTATAAAAGCTTTTAATATAAATTCAATACCAAGATTTATATTAATAGATCCTTCTGGAAATGTAGTCGATGCAGATGCTGCAAGACCTTCGGATCCAAAATTAGAACAACAACTAAGTAGTTTACTTCAATAGAAAAGTTAAAATTTTGATTATTAAAGTCCCGAGAAATCGGGATTTTTTTATTTCCTAAATATTAAATTTTTACAATGTTATCAAATTGTTAACAAAAAGTTTGTTAATTGTAAATTAATTGTTATATTTGTTAAGTAATAATAAACAAATAAACCTACGATTATGAAAAAGATACTATTTTTAGGAGTGTTTCTGATTTCAGGAGTTGCCTTTTCCCAATCTGCTAAACCTGTGTTAGAACAAGAAGGAAAGTTAGTAAAAGCAACATATTACTATGAAAATGGTAACATGCAACAACAGGGATATTTTAAAGACGGTAAATTAGAAGGACAATGGATTGCCTTTGATGAAAACGGAAATAAAACATCAATTGGAGAATATGCAAATGGACAAAAAACTGGAAAATGGTTTTTTTGGAACAAAACCTCATTAAGTGAAGTTGATTATTCAGATAGTAGAGTTGCTTCTGTAAAAAGTTGGAAACAAGATGCTATTGTAAATAGAAATTAAAAGTTAAGATTATTTAACGTGAGTTCGATATAACTATAATGGCAAATATAGCTGTTTAGTATCGACAAAGTTTATTTTAAGAGAAGGTTTTTTGTCATTAAAATTGTA
>Ga0208853_1000096_pt1 | contig 24381 bp, 17 predicted proteins | sample LakMenEpi03Oct11_FD_150667 | JGI IMG/M metagenome (GOLD analysis project Ga0208853, IMG submission 150667) | Freshwater microbial communities from Lake Mendota, WI - 03OCT2011 deep hole epilimnion (SPAdes) | ecosystem: Environmental > Aquatic > Freshwater > Lake > Epilimnion/Euphotic zone ... | reverse complement strand
TTTCCTCGAAAGCCCCTCTTCTCTTAGCCCAAGACATAAATTCAGGGTCTTGCATTAATCCTTGTTTATAATCATTAAAAGCTTTTAACAATCTTCCTGCTGATTTATCCTCTATAGCTTTCTCTTGTAATCCATAAACCCCATATTTAACAATAGCATTTTGCACGTCAGCGGGAACCGCCTTAGCAAACTCATCTGCTTTTGTTTGTAAATCGTATTCTTTGTAAATAGGGGTAAAACTAAAATCGTTAGTTTCCCCTCTTAAAAATTTTTGATAATTTCCTTCATTTGCATTGTTCCAAGGTTGGTCTGCAATCTCAGGTTTTTCAAATTTCATTTTTTCGTAAGCTATTGCGTCTGTGGATGCGTTAACCGCTGATTGTAAAACAGGGTCATTCTGAGCCTTTATTAAGCTAGTGTTTAACGAAGTAAAGTTTGCAGAATCAGATAGCTGAAGCTGTCCCATATTATCTATAATAGACCCTAATTTATTATCTAACTGACCTTGTAAATCATCAAACCTTTTATGTAACTTTACTTTTTCTAAAATTGCATTTCTTTGTTTTAACACTTCGTCTAGACGCTTGTTAGCCACTTCTTGAGCAAACTGAGCATTTTGGTTTACAAGATTCATGTTTAATCCTTGGAAATCAGCAAAATCTATATCCGCCCATTCGGGGGTGTACATTATTTGCTGTCCTATGCCCGCAGAAGAGGGGGAATATGCACCTGATGGATTTCTTTGTCTAGCCATAATTATCTGTTATATCTGTTAAACGATAAAATATTATCTAATAAAGTTCCTGCAAGAGGATTATTATAAGTTCCTGTATTTCCTAAAATTTGATTTACAAACATTTGTCCTTGTTCTCCTTTAAACATATCTGGTTTAGAAGCCATAATATTTAACATTTCCAATTTTTGATTTTGCTCTTTCTGAGCGTTTTCACCCATACTTTTAGCGTATTCTGAGTAAATCTCTGAATCTTTAACAGCTTTTTGCCCCAATAAGTTCCTTTTAAAGTTCAACATATTTTGCATATTTGTTAGATTCTGATTTCTTACACCCATATTACTACCTAATAAGTCTTGTTGAAGTCCTTGGGTTTCATTATATAGATCTACATTTGTCTGATTTAGCTTACTCAAAGTGTCTCCCACTTGATTCATAGCTTGAGCCCCTGCATTTGAAATATTACTAGCTAATGTACTCCAATCTCCTGTTTGTCCCGCTAAAGCATTTGCAGTATTTCTTTGAGCTCTTTCGATATTATATAATATATTTCCTACAGGTATTTCATTCTTTCTGCTTCTGATATAAGTATCAGGAGTTTCCATTATATATAATGGGTCTAGTGAAAGACCTGCTTCAAGTGCAGCTTGGTTAGCACTTAGTCCTCTGCCCAATTGACCTTCAAGTAAACCAAAGTTAAATCTATTCTGCATAGGAACTCTTGCTGCAGGAGCTATTGGAGTATTTGCACTTAACATCTGTTTTTCTGCTTTTTGTGCAGGAGTTTCTTCAACTACAGGTGTTGCCTGTGCTTTTAGCGGTCTTGCTTTCCATTGTTGAATCCCTAATATACTAGGAGTATCCCCTAAAGTTGGTACTCCATAAGATTCTCTCATACCAGGGGTTTGATTAACATACGCTTGGTAAGCTTTGTCAAATCCTGGTATTTTAAACAAAGAAGCAGGATTTTTTAAATCTTCTTCTGAAGGAGTGATTCCCAATAACTCAAAATAATCTTTTACTACCTGTTTTTCAGTAACATTATCATTATAAGGGGTTTCTTTCGTATTTTCTACAAAAAAACGTGCATAATCATAAGGAGTGTTTCCCCCATAAAAATTATCATATCCAGGAGTTTTGCTTTGTCTCATATTTTGTAAACCCATTTGCTCTATAGCCTGGCCTAAACGAATTTTTTCTTTATAAGGCATATTTTTTGGCAAGTTTGCTCTTATCTTACCAATAGTAGGGTCGTACTTTAAGTACCCTGCTTTTATTAATTCCTTGTATTCATCCGCAATCGGATTTACTCCTGTAAACCCTGTACCACCCTGATACTTAGGAATCATTCCACCATAAGCCATCATCTGTTCTTCCATAATAGCTCCTTCTGCTAATTCTTTTCCTGATTTAATTAAATCATTCATTTGTATACTCAAGTCTAAGTAGGATTTTTTGTTTCCTTCTTTTAATTTATCTGTATCAAATGAGTTAGGAGTAGATTTATTTTGATATTTATTTTTAGCATACTCAGAAATATCTGCAGGAGATAATTTTTTACCGTTTTTCTTTCCGTATTTACTCTGATATACTTGTGCTAGTTTTTTAATATCTTGCTCTGCACTTTCAGGTTTAAACATCTGCATCAATTGTACATACTGGTCAGGAGTAAGTTTATTACGAGCACTTTGAATATGTGAACCTCCAGGCAATAAATCTGTAACAGTATCATCTCCCATATTTTCATGTGCAGTAGTAGCTTCTACTGACTTAATTGTTCCATCAGGAAGAGCGACTTGTTCTGCCTGTCCTTCAAAAGTTTCTGTCTGTACAGGAATACCCTGTGTCATGCTATTTAACATACCCCCTTCTTGGTACATTCTACCTCCCATAGCATACATAAAATCATCTTCTTCATAACCCATCATAGGTCCTGCTACCATACCTCCCCCAGGATAATACGTTGGATATTCTACATATCCTCCCATATTATAAGGGTTTTGACCTGCTAACATTAATTGTTCTACTTCAGGAAGGATTCCCCCATCAGCCCAAGTAGACCTAGCATAAGCTCTAAAGAAAGGATTGTTTTTTAGGTTAGTCTTATGTCTTGCATAAAAGGCTTCTTTACCGTACTTAGATTTGCTTCTTTCTCCAAGTTTAGGGTCACCAAAGTATTTTTTGGTACCATCAGGACCAGTAACAACGTGTGTCTTACCTTTTCTATCATTACTTTTTCTTACAGTGTATCCTCCATTTCCATACTCCTCTACTTCACCGCCCATAGCCATATTAGCTATTATGTTATTTTGCACAGATTTAGGAAGAGCTTTAAATCCTGGGTTGTTTATTCCTCCTCCATTATAGTAGGAGTCAACCATTCCTCCATACATCATTTCTTCTGCTTGGATTTTTTTAGCTTGCTCTAACATTTGTTTTGTAGGGTTTTTACCAGAACCTTTGTTCTTACGGATGTTGTCCCAAAGTCCTGGTTTAGAGTAAGAGCCATCTTTTCTCTTAATCATTCCTCCCATTGCCATTTGTTCTACCATTTCTTCTTCGGTACCCATCATTTGCTCTTGAGAATTTTCTGGAGCATTGTCCATCATTTCTTGTTGTTGGTATTGAGCAATAATTTCTTTTGCTTCAGGGTGAGCCTTGAAAAAGCTTTTTTGGTCAGGAAACTTCTTGTAAAAGGCCTCTTCCGTTTTAACTCCTGCTATTTTTAAAAGTAATTCTTTCATATTAATTTTTTTATAGTTCATCTAGCCATCCACCGCTAGATTTTTTTTGTGATGATATGTAACCAAAATATTTTCTTTGTTTATCAGTTAAAGGGTTTCCATGAACTGATTTGTCATGTAAAATTTCTCTAGCTTTTTTTGGAGTTAGGCCTCCTTTTTTGAATTTAGGTATCTCGAAATCTTCTGGCATTGAAACCATTCCACCTTCTTGGTAATCATTTAAATACCCTCCCATTGCCATTTCTCCACCATCATCTCCTCCACCTCCGTTTAAACCTGGCATAAATTGTCCCAATAAAAAGTTCAAATCATTTTGTCCTTTATTTGCACGGTTGAATGGGGTTTGATTACTTAAAAAAGTATTTAAGGATTTATTACTAGGGTTTTTTGCTAAACCTACTGCGGATGATCCAATACCGTATAATTTACTAGATAATCCCATAGTTGTATTAAAGTCTGTGGCCGCATTTGCTAATCTTTTCCCAGAAACATATCCTGATTTATTATAATCTCTCATAGCAGATTTAGCATTTAAATTACCAACTGTACTACCAACTCCTTCTCCTATGTCTCCTATTCCTCCCATTATCATACTTACATCTCCTTTAGGTATACCTGCAACTAATTTTGCAGCACCCATTCCTACATTTCCAACACCTTTACCTACTGAATAACCATCTCTTCTAGTTAAGAATGAATCTCCTACAACATCTTTTACAGTATCTCCCAAAACTGGCACTGAACTTAATAAACCTAATCCTCCTGCAACTATATCTTTAGACCAATCCATAAAACCCCAATCTACTTTATCATCTTCAAAAGCTTGTCTATCGTTTCTTACCTTTGTATTTAAGAAATCATTTGCATTTGCAGCCTCTAATGCACCTAAAGAAGCTCTGTTAGTATTAGCGTTAAATGCTCTTGAAGGCACCCTATTTTGATTTTGGTTTGTTAAATAATTAAAATAACCCTGCAAATCCATACTTCCTCCATTCTGATATTTATTTATTCTACCCCCATTCATGTTCACTAAATCATTTAGATTAACTCCCATATCATAAGGAGTAGTATCGTCAGTAAAATGTACTCTAGGAACTGGATTATAGTTTTCGTGAAATACATTACTTTTATGAATATATTCAGGAGACCCTACAGGTAACATATCCATATTACCTCCATTTTGGTATTGTCTTAAATAGCCTCCATTTTTCTTAAAAGGAACTCCTTTCCACATAGAAGAATCCATTGACGGTCCCATAGTAGGAAGTTTTTGTGGATAGAAAGAATTAAATAATCCTGCATTTTTTAAAGCTTGGTCATTTTCAAAATTTAATTGTTCATCTGTTTTTCCCCCACTAAGAGGTGATTGCCAATTACTTATATCAGGCATTACATTATTTCCTCCAGGCATTTTAGATTTCATAAAATTACCCGCTAATCCAATACCTTTACTAGCTATTTGGTCTATACCGCCTAATATATCGTTAATACCAGAGAATACACTTGGCTGGTTAATCTGCTCTTCCATGTTTTCAATAGTATCAGGCATAATAGATCTAAAATAACTATTATCTTGATATAGTTGAGGACCTACTCCAAAGCCTTTATACCCTTCTTGATAGTCAAGGTAGCCTCCAGCAGGATACTTTTTAAGTTTTTTCTTCATATCATTATTTATTTTTCCGCCATAAGCAAATTTTCCCAAAAGTGGAGGTGGTCCCAAAGATTTTAACTCTACATCACTATAAACAGGTACAGGGTCTTTAGAGTTATACATAGTATTTAAATAATTTACATACTCTGGATTTTGATTTAATACATTATCCCTTAAATCCATTATTTGTTTTCCATACAAAGGATTTTTTTTCATATTTATTCCTTCCTTTGGTACAGGAACCCCATAAATTTTTTTCATTTTAAATCCATGATAATCTTTTTCTGTGTCTGGAGTTATTAGCTTTAGACCATTGTATACTTGCAATCTCTTTGCTTCATCTTTTATACCTAACCTATCTGCTTCCTTCATTTTAGTTATATAAGCATTAGTTAATGCTTCTAAATCACTTCTGGATTCAAAGTTCTCTGATACATGACCAAGATTTTCATCTGTTTTTCCAAACTTAGTTTCTTGAAAAGCTATTGCTGCTAAATTTTTAACATCTTCTATTGGTAATTTTTTTCTTTTAGCAGACTCTATTATTCCTTTTAAAACATCTAAATCATATTCTCCAGACGTTATGTCAACATTTGGTCTTATTGGCTGCCCACTTGTAGCTAAAACTTTTCTTTTATCTTCAATTTTAAATGTTTTAGGACTGCTTTTTGCAGGAGCAGATTTAGGTGCTGGTTTATTAGTTTTTTCTGTAAAAAACTCTTTTATGGTATCAATAATTCCTCCATCTTCATATTGATTTATTTCTCCTCCATTTAAATACTCTATAGCTTTTGTAGATTTATTACCTAGTAGTATATTTTTAAAACTATCATACAATTCTTTTATAGAATGTTTATATTTTATTTCTTTAGGTATAGTAGCATAATATGCAAAAAAATCTTCATATAAATTTGGATTTTTATGGTTTAATAATCCTACTATAGGTAAATTTTTATTTTGTGTACTAGCATCAGGCAGTAAATTTTCTTTAATAAATCTATTTTGAGCTTTTATAGTTTTTTCTGGTTCCATTAAATAATCCCCACTTCTAATACCTTTTAAGCCTTTTTTTCTAACTTCTTCAATACCTTTTTGATATAAAATATCTTGTATTTTATGTCCTTGAAGAATTTCTTTTACTGTAATCATTCTAGGCTTATACCAATCTTCATCTTCTTTAAATAAAGAAAGATTTGCTTGGATTTTATTATTAGGGTCTTTTAATAAAACAGCAAAATTTTCATCACCTAAATCTTGATAATCAAAAGATAAAGATTCTGGTAAAAACTCTTTACGACCTAAATCAAAACGAGGGGTTTTTAAAAATTTTTGTACTGATTGTTTTTTTAAAAGTTTATCACTTACATCAGCTAAAGGATTAATTAAGTTATTTACAAACTGTCCTGTATTTTGAGTGCCAATACCTGCTAAAGCCCCAACGGTTAAAGGTAATCCTACATTTAATGCTGCATTTAAATACTCTCCTTGGTTAATTAATTCTGGAGTTTGAGCTAATCCTCCAGCCATTCCCCCTACCATATTAAGTGGGTTAATATAGTCATCAAAGAAGTTGTCTTCATTTGAAAATCTATATTTACTTTTCATCCCTTCTCCTATGTCATACAAATCTTTTGCATTTGCAGTTTCTAACATAGATTTCTGATTTAACTCTTCTAGCCTTCTTACATCAGCTATCCTTTTTTCTTTAGCCTTTTGGGATTCATTGGCTTTTTCTCTTAATAACCTGTTAACCATTTCCTTATCATCAGAACTGTCTAATTTTAAACTATTCTTATTATAAGTGTTATCTACAGCAACACGTTTGGTTGGGAGTTTAAAATATTGTTTTAATTTGCCCCCATCTTCATATTGGTTTATTTCTCCTCCATTTTTAGCCATTGGAACTGTGTCTTCCTCTTTGTTTTCAGAAATTTCATTTAAAAACTTTATAACTTTATTTTCATCGTATAACTGTTCTAAATCAAAAATTGGACTATCTATGTCATCTTTTTTATAAAAGTAATCTTTTAATTTTTTATAATTTTCAGGAGTAACCTTTTCTTTAAAAGGATTATAAATATTATTGTCTAGTCCCCCTCTTCTAATTTCCATTAACCTTGCTCTTACTTCAGTAGGCTCTCCTACATAATTTCTATAAAAAGAATTAAAGTTTTCTTCATTAATATTATTTTTATTTAAATGAAATTTTGAATCAAACTTTTTTTGGTTATCTAAAATTCTCATTTCATCTAAATAGGGTATTACTCTATTTTTAGTAGTTCCAATATTTAATACGTTTTTTAAAACAGATTTTGTAGGATTAAATCTAGTTTTTAACCCTAAATCTTTAAATAATTCATTAGGTAATGAAGAAATATAGGGTCTATCAGAAGAATGACTTAGTTCATGTGTCATTGTATATTTATCTCCCCTACCCGCAGGTAAAATAGAAATATCTCCTGAATAACTATTAGAATATCCAAAACTATTTGGATTTCCTTCATCATTATTTTTACTAAATGCAGCAGTAGTTCTAAGATTATCTATTCTTTGTTCATTATATACATCTTCTAGATTTGTAGAATTTTTTAACATTTCTTTGTATCTAGGAGAATTATAATAATTCTCAAAGAAATCTACAGATTCTTTAAAGTCTTTTTCTACATATTTTTTTGCATCTTCATTTTCTTTAGCCTTTCGGGCGTTGTTGACTTTTTCTATTAACAACCTGTTAACCATTTCCTTATCATCAGAACTGTTGCCTATTGGACTATTCTTATTATAAGTGTTATCCACAGCAACACGTTTGGTTGGAAGTTTAAAATATTGTTTTAATTTGCCACCATCTTCATATTGATTTATTTCTCCCCCATCTTGTTTTTTAATAACTAATTTATTTATATCTTCAATATCTGGCATTTTACCTATTCCTAAATCTATAAACTGAAATCCTTTTTTAGGGTCATAAAATATATTTGATTTATTCCCACTAATATCTATATTTAAACCATTTTTTTCTAATTCTGCAATATCATTATAAAAATTATCTATTTGATTTTTGGGAATAGTTTTTAAGTCTTTTTCTGATAATTTAGTATAAGGAGTGCCTTTTGCTTTATCTTGAACTAAATAAACTTTTCCATCTATATCTTTAACTTGATGTGTTTTCATTATTCTTGAAGACTTAATTTTATCAGCGTAATTCACCAATCTACTTGCATCATCATATCCATGTGCTGATAGTTTTGCTACATACTTATCGCCAATTTCAAAAACACCTTTATTATTTGACCCACCATCGGATATATTTTTACCTAATTGGTTTTTAGAGTTTAATATATTTTTTTGTGGAGTGTTAAAAATATCTTGTCTTACTCGCAATTCTCTTACTTTTTTCTCTAAATCCCCTAATAAATACACATCTTTTGGTAATATTTTTTGGTACTCTATCTTATATTGTTCAGGAGTTATTTCTTTATTTTTATATCTACTAATAAGGTTTTTATAATTATTTTCATAAAGGGTTTTTTCCTCCCTTAGTTTTAAAATATCAGAACTAATATTATCTATTTCTGATTTAAAACCTTTACCAACATCCTCTACAGAAGAAGTTATACTAGAACCAGATAGTTGTTTAGAGTTAGGTATATATTTATTTAAATAAGGCAAAGACTTTAAAGCCACTCCCATATCTATTATATCTAAAATATCTAACCCTTCTCCTAATATTTTACTAGCATCTTCATTAACTCCCTCATAAACATTTTTATCTGCTAAAGCATTACTAACTAAATTAACCGCACCTTTTCCTAATGTAGGATAAGTAGAAGGAGTTAATAAATTACCAACAGTACTATATATACCTGTACCTACTCTTCCTGGAGTACCAAATAATAAATCAAAATTATTATATTCAGCTTGGTCTGCTAATGTAGTAACAGGCTCTCTAACAAGCTTTTTTAATTTATCAGCAGTAGTTTTTTCTTTTGAAACAGATAATTTATCTTGAGCTCTTTTATTTTGCATTTGTTTTAAAAGAATTTCTTCATCTTTTGGAAGTTTTTTTGATAATTCTTTTAATTTATTTAGTTGAGCTAGCTGTCCAGGAGAAAGTAAAGGGTCAATAACTCTATCTCCATCAGCATATTTACTAATAGAAAATTCCTCAGAGTAGTTATCCAACCACCCTGAAGAATTAGGTTTATTAAGTTTATTTTTACCTTTAGCCATTAACGCATGGATATATTGTAATTAAGAACTGTAAATTTAAGTATAAATTTTAAATTTTCTAAATCTTTGTTATCTATACTGATTCGATAGTTAAAGAAATTATTCTCAAGCCTATCTACTTGGGTCCAATCCTTAGAAAAACTTACATTGGCATTAGGAACTGGAAAAATATCCCCATTCAAAAAATTAATAGTATCGTCTAACACATAGTTAGCCAAGTTGTTACAATATACAACCCCATTTATTATGTTGTGAAATTGATTATTTAATACAACATTCTCCATGTAATCAGCGTTAATAGGAGTTTTTAAGAAAACTTCCCCACTATGTTGTCTGCTAGTCCAAACCTGTAAACTTGTAGGTACTTCATTGGTAATCAATAGCTGACCGTTAACATTTTTATAGGCATCTATTTTCATACCAACATTATTAAGTGTTGTGTATACTAATGGATGATAGGTAAATACTCCGTCAATTAAAGAAGGGTAATTAACACCATAGAATTTTCTATAAGAATTAAAGTTATCTTGATGTATATAAACGTCATAATTATCATTCTGAGTAAAGAAAGTGTCTCTATTCTGAAGATACGCCATTGGTAGATACGAATGGAAAGAATAAAATGCCTTATCTTCTGGGTAATAACTAAGGGTAAATCCGTTTGTTTTATCCGTTAGAAGAAGTCTTTTATGTCTATAATCATATCCAAAATAAATCTCCACTGTGGACAAATCTGGGTTTGATTGAGGTATAATAGGCAAATTAGAGTTTGTAGAAGCCCCATAAGAATTAAAGTATGTATTCCATTGGTTTTTAAAGAAGCTGTTCATACCATAAGTAGAAATAGCATCTAACCTTCCCCCTGACATTAGATTTAATGTTTGGGTTTTTAAGTCTGCAAAGAAATATCCAGTATTATTTTGGAATGAAAATCTTTTATCTTGTAATCCCATATATCCTTCATTAGAAGCAAATAATTCTAGAGATTGACTGGATAATAAATTATTAGTTCCTAAATATACTTGATTATTATCCGCTTGAAGCCTAGACTCTAATGTAAGTAATTTCCAAACATTATCTGTGGTATGTGCATAAAGTACTTGGTTTTCTTTAAATAAATTAGTTATCTTTCCTTCTTTATGAGGTAGTGTAATAAAATCATTGGGTAAAAATTTACTATAATTTAATTGACTAATAGATTGATTATCTTTAGAAGAAATTGCAATTCTATTGTCAAATTCAGTATCACACTCACAAGTTTTATATGTAGAATTAATTGGTTTAATAAGATTAAATCTCATACCATTTAATTCATTATAATCATTATTTAAGTTTATTTTATTATCATGGAAATTTCTATAGGCATCATTATATTCTATGAATTCAGTCGCACTAGTTGTACAATTATCATTTTTATTATTGCAAAATAGTTCATAAAAATAAGTATTTAAATAACAGTCTTCTGCATATTCAATTTTTCTAGTGGAAAATAATTTATATTTACCATTAGCTAATTTAGGATAATACACTTCATTAAAAGTAGGCCCTTCATATCTTAAATCTAAGTTTACATCAGACTCTGTAACAGTGTTTAATAAAGTTATATTTGCTTTTTGAGCTAAGTATAAATTTAATAAATAAGACCTATTGCTTGCCCCTATTATATTATTTATAGTATATTTAGGGTCAAATTTATCTGCAAATGTAGCACTATTATCATCTATAATAGAATCTTCTAACATTCCTGTAACACCTGTTCTTACAAAAGAAAAAGTATTAATATAACTATCTCCATAAAATCCTATCAAACTGTTTTGACCAGCACATCCTTTCAACCCTGTATCAATAAAAAACATATCATCAATACTTCCATATTGTCTAGGTAAGTTATTTTTTATGGAACCATAGTAAATATACCCTGTATTACAATCATTTAAAATATTTGTAGAAGTAGCATTATCTAAATAATTTTCTAAAAAATATTGATCGCTATTTCCAGGCATTAAATTAACTCTAATAGAAACATTTGATAGTGTTACTCCTGAACTGCCCCCATCTAAATTAAAAAATCCTGTATAAGTTATTTGAGTAGTACTACTTACAATAAAAGATTGCCCATTTGCCAATGGTGATCCTGGACTATTTATAATAGTTATTTGAGAACCTGTAGGTAAAGAGTTAGCATAATTAATTATTTTTCCAAGTCCAGCAGGGACTGTAAAAGTTTGGTTTACCCATGTATCTGCTTCAAAATCTAAAGTAGTATCTATAGGAAGAGGAGAAGGTATTGGACTATAATAAGGACTTTGTTTTTCTAATTGATTTAATGTACTATTCCATTTATATTTATCTCCAGCTAAAAAAGGAACAGTAGGAGGAGACACTGCATTAATAGTAAATATTGTTCCGTTAGGATAATCAGTTATTGTTGTAGGAAAAGATGTAGCGGGAGGAATAGGTACTAATATATCAGATGTTGAAGTTGCTGTCAACAATCTTACCCCTATTCCACCAATTATATTTTCTACAATATTATCAAATAAAGTAGTACAATTACATTTTTTTGCACTAGAATCTGAATTAAAATATTGTCTAGAAGTACTTACATCATAGTCAATAGTATTACAACTTAAACCAACTTGAGCCAAAGTAAAAGGAGTTCCTATTACTTGTAATGTTGTACCATTAATAACAGTAAATTGTCTACCTACTGGGCCAAATACAGAAGTAGTATTACAACCCCCTAAATTAGATATTGTTACAATTTGCCCTGGAGATAAAAAAGTATTAAGAGGTATAGTTACTGTAGTAGTACTCGCTACTGTAAAAGTTTGATTATTAAACTCTCTATAATTTTTATTAAATGATAAGTCTGTAGGGTTATTAAAATCTAAATAAAACCCACTTTCTCTGTAAAAATTAACTAAAGAAAAATCTGAGTTTAAAATTTTATTAAGAATGACATTATCATTTACATAAGAATAGTTATCTGTACAAATATTTTTAAATTGATAAATAACTTCTGTTCTATTAAAATAGCCTCTACTTCTATCTAAAGTTCCATCCGACTTTTGGTCATATCCATAATTATATAAATTATAAATTTGTATTGAAGCAGATCTAAATCTACCATCTTTATCTAAAAATGTAGAAGGGTCATAAGTATTATCTCCTATAGTACTAAACCTATCAGAATTTTGACCTCTAACAGAATCTATATAATAACCTGTTGTATTATATTGTTGCTCTATTTTAACATGATTAACATTAACTCCTAGTTGAGAAAATAATGTATTACCCCCATAAAATATTATACCATTATCATAGTGTTTTCCATATCCACAGTTTCTTACAAAATCTTGTATAGGGCTAGAGCTTTCAATAGTTCTATCTCTAAGATTTGAAAAATAATCCCACTTAGCTCCAGAATTAACATTATGTTTAGGATAAATATAATCTGTGCCATTAAGATTATTTTTAAACATCTCAACAAACCAACCTTTATCTTGTACTGACTTATTAAAAGTGTCTCTCCTTACATATACAATTCTATATCCTGTAACTTTTACCCCATCTGTTTCTTCTAGTGTAGGAAACTCTATATTCTCTAGTTTTAAACCTAAAGGATAAATTTCTAAATTATCATATTTACTATCAAATCTATTTTTATTATCTTCAATAGCAAAATCATCTATTATATTATTGTGGAAAGGCTCAATAGTAGAGTCTGGCATTTTAAATAATGTAATATTTTTTCCTATTGCTTTTCCAGTGCTAGTATCTACAGGATACATATAATCATTAACATCTAATGACCCTGGAGAAGCTCCACATCTTAATATAACAGGATATTTTTCTTCTGATTCAAAATAACCTAAATAACCCTCAGATCTAATATTGTTAGAATTATTATCTATAGTTCCTGAACAAAAATCTGTTACACTAAGGTCTCCTGCAAAATGATTATATGCAGTTCTTTTTGCTGTATTAACTTCTTTCCAATAAACTCTATCATCTGTACAACATAATTTTGTATCATTTGTCTCAGGTCTAGGACCTCCCGAACCTGTAAATTCAGGAAAAGGAGTATATTGTTTATTTATTAAAGGAAATGCAGCAGATTCTGACATATCTTCAAACTCTAATACAATACCTAACATATAATTTTCATCCCTCATCCAAGACTTATGGTGAATAATATGTTCAGGATTTTTATATCCCTTTGTTCTACTTAAATTAATTCTTCCTGTTACATATTTTACAGAAATTTTATTTGCATATTGTTGATAATCAACATTTCTTTTACCTTTTAATCCTCCTAATAGTAAACTATTATTATAAATTAAACCTGTTTTTGCAGATAAATAAAAAGCTCTTTTAGTTAGAACTTCTGCAATATCTACAGTTTGAATAAAAGTAGTATCTCCTTCATACGTTACTGTAGAAAAAATATTTGTAGGTTGCTTTCTTTTAAAAATAAAAGCAGTGGGCACTCCATTAACTGTTTTTATAAACCCTACGTTAATAAAAGGATATTTAGTGTCTACATTATCAAATTTTAGTACAATACTTTTATTTAAAATTTTAGACTCATTCCCATCAATGTACTCATAGGTACCATTTGTACCATCTTCTATTAAAGGTATATTTTCATTTATTATATAATAATTAGTAGTATTACCATCCTCATCTTCATATTGAATAAAAGGTCTATAAACTCCTGCGTCTACATTATAAGCAGCATTTTCTATAAAACTTACATCACTTAAATTAATACAAGTGTCTGCAGTTTTAAATAACTCTAATTCCTCAACAGGACCATCACCAGGCCCTTCTTTTATAAATTTAGATATATTAATATTTCGCACTCTATTTACTGAGTCCCAAAAAATTAATACAACATCTTCACATTCTGTTTTTGTAAAAGATACAGAATCTATATATATTGAAAAATTTAAACCAGGAGAAGCATATAACTTAGTATAAGTATTTAAATTAGGGTCATATAATCCTATTTCATTTGTGTGCAAGAAGACTACAACTTGATTTAATTGCTTAATCAAGTTAGAATGTAAAACTTTTCCAGGCAACTTGATTCTAAATGCATTAGAATATTCTGTGGTGAGAAAATTCTCATCTCCTTCAGAGGATTCTTTCACCATGTTTAAAGCGGCTCTGTAGGTATCTGCAGGCTGTGCTTCTGGAGAAGCGTCATCATTCATACCTTTGGTGAAGGTATAGTTTTTTATATCTTGTAAACTTCTTGTTTTATTATTATTTTGCTCTGCCATAGCTTAACTTATTAATATCTTGTAAATCCGTTATTTATTTTCTGAGATTTTCTTTGATCTAAACCATGATATTCGTTAGGAACCAAAAACTGATTTGTGGCTTCTCCCATAGCCCACATTTCTTCAAATGTCTGAGCATTCATGTCCTCTCTCGCTTTAACTTTCCATTTTGAATATTCTCTATCAGATAGTTGGAAAAAGTTTAAATCAGCATTGCTTCTGCTCTTTCTATATTGTATATAAGCAAACTTTCTTTCTAACGCAGCAATTAAAGCATTTGTATAACTTCCCATATTTGGAACTAATGGAAGACCATCTTCCCCAATTGGTATTCCCAAATATCCAATTAATAAATCAGCCTCTTTAAAGTCTGTTATAATGTACCCATTATCTATAGTAAAAAAGTGTGAAGGATGTAGCTTAATGCCTAATTCTCTATAATTTAAAAGGGACACCTCATTTTTTTGAGGTTGTAATACTATCCATCTTCTTGGGTTTGTAGTGAACCATTGTGTAAAATCTTGTACTGTTGCAAACTTGAAACCTTTTGCTTGTTCTAGATTATTGATAAATAAATATCCTGCAGTTTCTATGTAGTTTTGTTCACAATTACAATGTTTATCTTCAGGGCATTTACAAACTCTTTTATACTCCCATGTACAGTTTTCATTACCAGGTTCCTGTCTAATGTACTCTGTCAAGAAAAAAGCTTCTTCTTGAGGTCGTATAGGCTGTGCCAATACATATAAAGACTGTCTAAACCCACAAGGAAGCTGTGCTTTGTAATTTCTTACTTTAAGCTTCTGCACTCTTTCTTTATATTGCTTATAGGTTCCAATGTCGTTATAAGCATCTAAAATCCACTCAGTGAGTAGATCTTCGTTAAAGTTTAATTCTGATACCGCAATTTGTTTCCAGTTTTCAATTACAGTGCTTATAGGTACTAATTCTATATTAATCATCGTTTATTATTTTTTTAGCTAATTCTCTATTTAAAAATCTATATGGTTTAAAAATATAATACTTTGTTCTTATACTTTTTCCCCAAGATATTCTATATCTAACTCTATTTGAATGAAAATTTGTATAGTAAACAGTTTTACCTAATTTTTTTGTCATTCCAAAATCTACTATTTTCTTATCAGATTTATAAGCAGTTAAATAAAATGCCCCTAATCCAGGAAGATTTACTCTATTTTTATATATAAGTCTTTGACCAGCAACTTTAAATATTTCTTCTACAACTCTTTTATAGAGTTGCTTGTCCTCAAATTTGCTATCCTTTGCCGCCTTAGTTAAAGAATAAAAAGATTTTGGTTTATTACTTACCCTTCGCATTAGTATTTAAAGTATCGTCAGTTGTACCATCATTTGTAACATCCTTCTTAAAGAAAGGATATACTTTCAGTATCATTTCATTCATAATAGCGTACATAGTTGTAACCAATCTGCTATCTAAAGGAAACTCTGTATCTAATAAATCACACACTGGTCCACATGTAGCTTTAATTACTTCGTCATCATAAAATAAGCCTTCAATTTTTACCCATTGAGGGCTATCTAAATCTGGTACAAATAAATAGCTGTTTTTAATCAAATATTTAAAATCACTTTCTTCTATAAAAGAATATCTTTTAAATGAATTGGAAGACTCTGATAGTATTCTATTGTAAGTGTCTCCCCTATCATTATACACTTTGTTAATCATGTTATTGATAGTTTCAGGTATAGGGTTTTTTGATTTCAACCATTTGCATCCTGAAGGAAGCTTTTCACAACATTCGTTAGTATCTGCTAATTGTAGCTCCACACATTCTAAAGTTTGTAGAGCTAAATTATAATTAAACCTAGGGTCATTTAATCTATCATATAATAACTTAGCTCTAGCTAACTTCATTAAGTGATAGATATATTTTGTAGGAAAATCTGTGTCATCTGAAGGAAGACCATGGTCTATAGGCACCCTATATCCACTTATAATTTCTCTTATTGTCATAATGTTTTATTTTTAATTATACTTAGCTTCTAACCAATTTTTATAACTTGGTGCAAAAATTTGATAAGGCATATTTCTAAATTGGCATGAAGGATGGGAAATAAAGTATCTATAAATTGATATTAGATTTATACTGTTTTCTCCCATATCAACATTGGTTTGGTTGTTATTTATAGTACCTCCTGTAGAATAAAAAAAAGGCCCCATACTGTTATATAAATATGTGAGTTAACCTTGCCACTTGTCCAAATTCTTTGTGGTGAATAAACCCTTCTATCGCCTTTGGTACTCCTGTATACCCATTTCGATGGTGCCAGCTATCTGAAGCACTAGGGCTTCTTAAACTTTCAATTGTTACCCCTATATGGTCTTTAGCAGTTTTATGGTGCACATGGTGCGTATAAATATACCTATGCTTACAATCGCTCCAATCTTTACTTTCATGTGCCATTAATAATGGCAAATCTGCTTGTCTAGCTCCATCTCCATGAGTTGTTCCTATTAAGTTGTTATAATACTTATAATACTTTCTGTGTGCAATAGAACAATCAAATGTTATATTTTTGCAATCTTTAAAGTATGTTTTAATAACATCCGCTAAAAAGAAGCCATTAGTGTAGTCATGGTTCGATGGGTTAAATGTGAAATGAACATCTGCCACTGGCATTAACATCATTAATACATCTACATACAACTGCTTGGCTACCAAGAAATTAGAATACCACATTCCATCTGTATCTTGAGGAGTACCAGAAGTAGTCATTCTTTTTGGAGTATCAATATGTAAAATATCATTACCGCCTACAAAAAGAATTTGGTCAATATTAAATCCTGATGTCTTGTCTAAAATACCTTGTACTCCTTTTAAAACTCTTTCTACTGCAATTTTAGTGTTATATTCATCTCCTGTTTCAAAAGCCATAGCTAATTTGCCCACATGTATATCCGCAGGGTCAATAATTAGTAAATGGCCCTCACTACTAGGTGTTCTTTTTATGACAGGAAAAGAAGGAGAAAAACTTTGTAAATCTTCTATTAGTTCATTATAGAAGCCATCCTCTTCTTTTTTCTTATATAAAGGATTAGTGAAGAACATTGAGGCATCTTGTGTTTTTAACCACCCATGCTTTACGTCTTCCACATCTAATCCTAGTTTTTTACTTTCTTGGTAGATGGCATTGAGTTCTTTAACTGTATCTACCATTTCCGAAGGAACCCATACATTAGTCCCTTCATTTATTTTTTCTTTTACAAAAGAATTTTTTCCTGAGTGTTTGAGTAAAAAACTTAATTCTTCTGGACAAAGGTTAAACCCTTCTCTGTTAAGTCTTTTAAGTAAAGTTTTCTTACTCGGTCTTCCAAATTGTAGATAATTTTGATTATTTTCTCTCCAACTTAAAAATCTATTTATTGTTTTTTGTGCTACCATTATTATATTTTTTATGCAAAAGTAATGCTTTTTTTATTTATTGCACATAATTTTTCACAAAAGTAAAAAAAAATTATGATTTTATTAGTTTTTATAAAAAAATACCCCTTGCTCAAAGGGAATCAGCAAGGGGTATCCGATAGAATTGCTCTATCTTTATATTTATCTCACGCAAAGATACTTCTTTTTTTTTAATTCAAAGAAAAAAATGTATTTTTTGTGATTTTTTTTGGGCATAGTTAGAGCATATTAATAGTACTAAAGATTATAGTATATTATTTAAAGAAATAGAGGGTTCTCCCGAGAAAAAAAATCTAGGAAATCAGAATATACTTTGCAATAAACGCATTTATCTTGTTTCTATTGGTAAGTTCGTTCATAAATTTCCATATACATCTCTGTACTTAGGAATATTTACTATCGTGTATTTTAATAGGAAACTGGGAAGCCCAGTTCTTACGTCATTGATCCTATTTTTTCCTCTCCTATCCCTGAAGGTATCTGAATTGTTAATCCTCGGAGGTCCTTACTTATTTAAAACTATCTAGTGAAATCTTATGAACCAGGGTTTCCCCTCAAACGTCAGGCACTAGAAATTTGTCTCAGTGAGATAAATTTGGCACAAATATACAACATTTATTTTATTTGTCAATAGCTTTATTTTATCTTTAGCCCAAAAGCAATACCAACACCAGGTTGTATTCCTTGTGGAGTAAAGGATAGGGTTGGGCCAGCTATTAAAGAAAATTTATTTCTTGCCTGTAAATATTGTATATGTTTCACTCTAACTGTGTCTCTCACAAGAAGGGTTTTGATTAAAGTATCTGATTTAACTATTACTTTATCACAGTTTGTAAGAGATGTTTTTAGGGCTACTACTAAGCTATCACAAACAGAATCTTTGCCTGCAATGTATCTTTCGTCTATCTTATATACAATCTCTTTAGATTTAATGTAATGGTCTTTTACCACATCTCTTTCTACTATCAAGGTGTCTACTTTTCTAGACAAACTGTCTTCTAGTCTTTGTATAATAGCTTCGTTTTGAACAAACTTATCATGTGATAGCCACATATATACTGCTAGTAAAACAATAAGAATTATAAATAAATATTTCATTATTTAACGTATGTATAATATTTAAAGGTTTTTTCTTCTCTATCAGCCAAACCATGGGTACCCCCATTTATTCTTTTAGTAAGGGCTAAAATAGTTTCTTTGGTTACACCTTTATCACATATATCCCAAAGTTTGTTTTTATCAAAAAAGAATTTAGCAGACTCAAAAGAAAGCTCACCTGCAACTAAGTCAGGATTAGTCATAATATCAGGGTTATTCAAATAATCTGAAAATGCTTGATAGTTTGATTTACCAGTTAATTGAAGAGCCCCTCTTCCTCTAAATTTCCAGCCATCTCCTGAAGCTTCGTCACCATTGCCCATTCTAGAAGAATAAACTTTGTTAGCAATTTTTTCAGGGTTTCTAGCATACTTAGGGGCAGTGGCCGCTGTAAAGTATTTGCCAAAGATTTTTACCAATCCGTCAGCAGAATAGTTTAAGTTTTCAGAGAACGCTTTAAAGTTTCCAGACTCATGTGCTGTTTGTGCAAAAAAGTGTGCAGCTCTCTCAGGTGTAAACCCATAAAAAGCCATAGCAGCTTTCATTGTTCCAGGGCCAAACGCTCCATCAGCAGTTACCCCAATTTTTTCTTGTAATTTACTCAGACTCATTTTCTTCGTTTTTATTAGATTTTATAATGCTTGTAATTTTTTCTGTAGCTGCAATACCAAATGAACCTAACACTAGCACTTCAAAAGCATTGAATATAAATTCATTTACAACAAGCTCTTTTCCTAAATATCCTGTAACAATATCTACAATTGCGAATAAGGACATCATAATAAATGCCAGGAATCCAATAACAGATTTCTCATTAATTGAATTATCATCGCTAAACATTTCTCTAAAAAATTTCATAGTTTTATTTTTTAAGTTTTTGTAGTTTTAATTTATTTATAAGGAACATAACTTGTTTTACCGTTAACTTTTATGGCTTTAAGTATTTGTTTTCTTTGTTTACCAGTTGATTCATAAGAAACATGAACCCAATCAGGATTTTTATCTGTTCCAAATTCCCAAATCATTTGGTCAAAATTCAAGTTGTCTTTAATGAATTGGAATACTTGAGCATTAGTAACTCCGCTTGAGCTACCATCCATATCAATATCAATTGCTTCACCTTGGCAATGTTGTGAGGTTAAACTCCCACCAATAGCTTGGTTTAAAGCTTTGCTTCTATATCCACTAGATATAAAAATAGGAACATTAAAATGCTCTCTAATAGGCTCGAATATTTTTTCAGCCAATAATTTAAAGTTTTCAATATGCTCAGGAGTAGGTATGTTGCTAACTCCATTTCTTTTTGCAGTTTCTGATCTTGTAACTTCCGCTAGATCTAAATGTTTTGATAATTTCATAATTTTATTTTTTTATAGTTTTTTTTATTTCTTGTGTTCTCATTAAAACTTCTTTTAGGGTTGTCCAAATAGAAAATCCAAATATAGATTTAATATTTTCATCTATACTTTTTGCTTCAACAAAACATAAAGAGAGTGTTATAAATTTAGTTAATAAATAATTGTTTTGATAATGTACTTTTGTAAACTCATTTATTAAGTTATAGTCTATTATAAAAAATGTTATTACTGTTAATTGGTAAAGTAAAAATTTACTTATAATAACACTTGCTTTTCTTGAAGTAACAGATTCCCATCCTTCATTTTTAATAGCCTTTGTAATTCCTAATACAGTGTCTAAAATAATCATAGCTCCGACAGCTAATAATAATCCTACTATAGGAGAAAAAAAAGTTATTATGGACATTATAAAAGCATTAAAATATTTTCCCATTATTTTTTATATTTAAATTATATAATTTTATTAATTAATAATTAAAAAGGAGGCTCAATTGGTTTCGGTTGGTATTCTATCTGCTCTAAGTCTTTTACCCACATAAAGTCAGGGTTTACGCAATCATGCATCTCCTCAATAGATATAACCCAATTATCATTAATGTCTTGTATTGGGTTAAAAAAACTGTCTGTTTCATACCACTGTCCTACTAATTGTTCTTTTTGTGTTTCTGTTAAAAGCCCTACTAATATCATGTTATTTATTTTTAAACTATTTGCCTATTTAAAGTGGTTTGGAAGGTTTGCAAAGCTGTATACATATTAGCAGCTTCTGTGTCGGTTAATCCATCACCTAATGATGCAAATGCACATTCTTTTGAGGAAACTAAAACGGGTGTTCCATCATTTCTGGCTGCTAAGTAAATTGAACTATTTGGGGTGTTAGTTGAATTATTGGTCAAAGTTTGTATTTTAACTCCTTTGTGAAAATAATTAATTGTAGTGTTGTTTAATCTTTGACCTAATAAAAACCCATTTGTTGGTATTATAGCACCATAAGGTATATTAACAAAACTACCATTAATTCCTTGAGTGCTACTATTAGCGTAAGTATATAATAACCATTGAGAGTTGCCATCAAAAGCCCCAATTTCAACTTGAAGTCCTGATGTACCCAAATTTGTTCTAGAATAATATGATAAATGTGCGGAATTTAATTGACCACTATTTCGTGGATTATAATATGTATTAGCAAAAGCATTTACTCCATTTGGCAAAGCACCATTAGCTGAATGTGTCCATCCTCCATTAAATTGCAATCTAAACGCTGCATCTAAATCTCGTGGGTCTTTTAAATTGAACTTGTGAGTAGATGCCGTACCTCCTACCATAGGATATATAGCTTTCATTTTAGACCATATATTATCAGTTTTCATTTGAACTACTAAAGTATTAATAGCTCCTGAAATAGTAGCATTTGTTATACTAGCAGCCGTTAAAAAAGCTTGAGCATCTGGATCAATAGAAAAAGGTTTTGGCATTAAAGATATTATAGTTCGATAGCTCATATTATGCTTGTGTAGTTACTCCAATTATATCAAATGTATCATCTGTTGAGTTGTAAACAATACCTAAATAAGTAGTTTTATTTGCAACCGTTGTAATTGGCAAAGTTACTCCTATAGCTCTATATTTTGTATCGTATGCTATTGACCTTGGAGTTCCATTGTCTTTTATTCTTATTACTAAGTCTTTACCTTGTACCCATGTTCCTGTAGGATTTGCTAGTGTTAATCCTGCAGCCTGAGCTGTTATAACTACTAAGTCATTTCCGAATACAGGCGTTACTGTTGCAGAACTTACAAAAAACTGAACACTAGGAGTAGATACAAATCTAGCCCACACCGCAGCTCCTGTACTTGCATCAGAACATACATAAGTAGTATTATCATCTAGTGTCCATAAAGACCCTATTCCATATCCTTTTGTAACATCATCATTTACTGTTGGAGCAGTTATGAAATTATATAGTGATTGTCTAATTCCAGTACCATTACCATCCATTACATAAAGTCTCCCAGCTTCCCACTTTAATTCATAGCCAACCGCACAAATTTGAGCTATACCTTTTGCACCTCCAAGTGATGCATCTATAGTTCCCTCTCTTAATCGTGAGCTATTCGCAAAATATAATCCTTGAGTAGCGTCAAAAACTATATCATTAGCTCCAGATGTATTGCCTACTACTAAAACACTTGATAAGTTTTGACTACCTCCACCACCTGCAGTAACCCAATCTCCCCGTTGATTTAAAACTAAACCTGCATTACCTCCACTAGAAATACCTAAACAATTTTTAATTATACAACAAAAGTTAGCACAACTGCTGTATAATAAATTGTATAGTTTGGTACCTGCTTTGTACCCAAACATTGTTAAAATATCTGCTCTACTTAATCTGCTCATTTATTTAACTTTTTTAATATGTTTTATTTAATATAAATATATCACTATAAATATTATTACCTGCATTATTGGAACCCCATTGTACAGTTACATCTAATGTATTGTTTATTGTAGTGTTAAATGTAGTATTATTGACCACGTTAAATGCAAAGCCTTGAGTTGATGCATTAGAAGTTTTAATATAATGAAATGAGCCAAGTGAAACTATAGATGCTACAGTTGCACCGCCTATTTGTCTAATGGTAAAATCAATATTTAAACTCCAAATATCATTTATAATTGAGTTTGTCAAAGCCTGTACACCACTATCTAATAGTATAGTTCCATTTGTTTTTACTCTTATTCTTATAGTTTGGTTATTAGCAGCATTCATAACCCCTCCAAATACTGCTCTAAAACTATCGCCAACTTGAAATCCATTTGCAGGTACACTTAAAGTACCCACACCTCCGTTAATTAAAGAACTTTCTACTGTTGTTCCTGAAATTATTGTACTATTACCAGTTTGAGCAAATAATCCTGGCATACCTACAGGTCCTGGGACACCTTGTATCCCTTGAATACCTTGAGGTCCTTGAGGACCAACAAATGAATATGTGTTCCAATAAACCCCTAAAGAAGAAGGAGGAATTAATGCATCATTGTTAGCTATACAAATATAATAATTGCCAAGATAGTTTACAATATCTCCTATTAAATATTGATTTGGACTTATTCTTGTTGGGTCCCATTCAAATCCTGAAAGTCCTTGAGGACCTTGCACACCCTGTATTCCCTGTAAACCCTGTATTCCTTGAATACCCTGAATCCCTTGAACACCTTGTAAACCTTGAGGTCCTTGCAAATCTCCTACATCATCCCAAGTATTAGTTATTGTATGCCATACATATAAAGAACCATCAGATTCTATAATCCAAGCTTCTCCAGGGTTTCCTGGACTTCCTCCAGGTCCTGCTAAAAATGAAGCAAGATCAGGATAAGAACCTAATACTGTTAATGCTGCACCTACTGGACCTTGAATCCCTTGAATACCTTGGATACCTTGTGGTCCCTGTGGACCCTGGGGTCCTTGAGGTCCTGTTGAAGCACTCCATTCTCCTTGTTGATTTAAATATAATGTTGGACTTCCTAAAGAACTTATCCCAAGACAGTCTTTTACCATGCAACAGAAATTAGCACAACTACTATATAATAAGTTATATAATTTTCTTCCTGCTTTATAACCAAAAAGATCTATAATTTTTTGTTTAGTCATTAGTTATTATTTATTTTAACACCCAACCCATTGAATAGGAATAGCTTGTATATGAACAGGTTGAACACTTATGGATTGAACACTAGAATTTATAGTACTTCCTGTAAATGACCCTGTAGCACTTCCTGTAAATGTATGAGAATGTAATCCTGAATATCCAATTGTTCCATAT
>Ga0208853_1000094_pt1 | contig 24750 bp, 19 predicted proteins | sample LakMenEpi03Oct11_FD_150667 | JGI IMG/M metagenome (GOLD analysis project Ga0208853, IMG submission 150667) | Freshwater microbial communities from Lake Mendota, WI - 03OCT2011 deep hole epilimnion (SPAdes) | ecosystem: Environmental > Aquatic > Freshwater > Lake > Epilimnion/Euphotic zone ... | reverse complement strand
GGTGGGTCCTGATGGAAGGAACTATGGAGATGGATTTTATCGAAACATACACCGTGGCGTAACCGAAAACTTCATAGAGGATGCCGGATGGGTAAGATTGCGCTCATTGAGTTTGTCTTACACGCTGCCTTCCAAATTATTGGGAAAAAAGAAGCTCATCAAAGACGCTTCAGTTACTGCTACAGGAAACAATCTTTTCCTGTGGACGAACTTTACGGGATTTGATCCGGAGAATAGTTCGACCAGTGCTGACAGCAATGCAGATGGATTTGCCGGATTTACTTATCCGGGTGTGAGGAGCTTTTTTATCTCATTCAATGTTAACTTTTAAAACCGCTACATACTAAGATTATGAAAAAGATATTCAATATACAGCAGGCGGCATTTGGGGCATTGATTTTCTTGACGGTTGCAACTACGGGTTGTAAGAAGTATTTAGATATCAACAATGACCCTAATCGACCAACAGAAGCCCCCATCAATGGATTGTTGGCGGCGACCACACAAAATACCGGATTGAATGTTTTCCGTGTTGCCAACGCCGGCCCCAATTATTATGTTCAATATTTTGCTTCCCCCAATGCTTCCAGTCCGACCGATATCTATGATCGCGTTGATTACAGTGGCTTGTGGAGAAGCCTGTACGACAACATGACTGACCTTTACGACTTACAGGAGTTGGCAACTCGTTCAAACAGCTCTGCTCATCTGGGCATGGCCAAAGTAATGATGGCGATCAACCTGAGCATGACTACCAACCTCTGGGGTAATGTTCCCTTTACGGAAGCTTTTAAGGGCGATAATCTGCGACCCAAGTTTGATGATGCCCAACAGCTGCATACTACCTGTATCAATTTGCTTGATGAAGGCATTACCGAATTGAGAAAGACGCCCACAGTGGCAGTAACGCCAGCTGCAGATTTTATGCATGGCAATACGGCAGCCAGTACTACTGTCTGGAACAGCACTAACCGCATTTGGTGGATTCGTACTGCATTTGCTGTCAAGGCAAGACTGTTGAATCAGCTATCTAAAACCAGCGGGTACAACTCAGCTGCTGTTCTTTCGGCTGTAGATAGCGCCTACACCAACAATACAATGGAGTCTCGTGTATCGATTTTTACCTTGCGGAATCCCTGGGCAACTGTTGCGCGCAACCAGGCTTCATTGGTATTGGATGGCTGGCTGAGTACACAGTTCATTACGAATGTTATGATGGCCAACACGCCCAACCAAGATCCGCGTTTGCCGCGCATCACCAATCTTACCCGCTTTAGTGATTACCGGGGTACCCGCAATGGGGCCGGACGGGTAGGAACGGGAACCACCAATGATGAATGTTATCTGGTACTTGCCGGCTACTACAGCGGCGATGCTTCCCCCCTGTTTATTGCAACCTTTGAAGAAGTAGAATTCATAGAGGCGGAAGCCGCCTTACGGGCAGGTGATAGAACAAGAGCATACAACGCCTATCTCGCCGGTATTCGTGCCAATATGGATAAGGTTGGGGTGGCCGCCGCAGCGCGGGATGCCTATCTGGCCCGACCAACTATTGGTGTAGGCAGCGCAGCACTTCAGCTATCCGATATTTTCCGGGAGAAATACATTGCGATGTTCTTGTCTCCGGTAACATTCGATGATGCCCGTCGCTTTAATTACGCCTATACCGGGTTTCAATTACCGCTGAATGCAATATTGACCTCTCCGATTCGTCGGCTGGATTATCCATCTAGTGAGCAACAACGCAATGGTGGAAATACGCCTGCTGTAGGTGCACTGACCGATCGTCTTTGGTGGGATAGATAAATTTGCCGGAAATTTTTAATGAATAAGTGAAAGACGGACATGGGGTCCGTCTTTTTTTTGTTCGTTTTGTGACAGTAAAGCTGCCGGGTTGCAGCAGGGTATTCACATAAAAATTGTAGGATAAAAAAAATTCCGTGAACTTTACTGTCTCCCATTTTATTCAATGGGTTGTAATGACCAAAAAATTATCAAGTATGGAAGACATGATTCCCAATGAAGGATTACCCAAGGTAGCGGCAGCACAGCCCTGTTGTGTACAACTTGAAGCCGGCAAGAACTATGCCTGGTGTACCTGTGGACTGAGTGAGAAGCAGCCATTTTGTGATGGCCGGCATAAAAAAGTAGAAGGCATGCCTTACCGGAGTCAGGTATTCACCGTTGAACAGAACACAGAAGCTTGGTTGTGTCAGTGTAAGAAGACCAAGAACCCGCCTTATTGCGATGGCAGCCACAATCAATAATTGGCGTAGCTGGTTAGTGAAATAAGAAAGGTATGCGCTCATTCGTATTGAAATAAATCAACTGATAGGTGTTCTCCTTCGGCGGATGCTTAACAGTTGTATACTTGAATAGTAGCGTTCGCTCGCCTGCTTTTTCTTATCAGCTGCTGCCATATAAACTTCTAATTTTCACCTGCACATGAAAAATATACTGCTGTTTTTCTCCTTCTTTCTGTTTTCTCTTGTCAGTAGCTCGCAAGACAATACAAAAGTTTTCAATGATAAAGTAGTCATTGGGAAAGTCGATAGCATACAATCTAGTGTACTCAATGAAACAAGAAAAGTATGGATCTATATGCCCAATGGGTTAGATGAAAAATCCACCAATCGGTATCCCGTAGTTTATTTATTGGATGGCCCCGCACATTTTTATTCAGTGGTGGGTCTCATTCAGCAGTTCAGCCAGGTGAATGGTAATACGGTTTGTCCGGAGATGATCGTAGTAGCTATTGCGAATACAGACAGAACACGTGACCTAACGCCTACTTATGTAAAGGGCGACCCTCCCTATGTAGATAGTAACTTTACTAAAACATCTGGTGGCGGCGAAAAATTCATCTCCTTCCTGAAAAAGGAATTGATACCCCACATCGATGCGAATTATCCAACCCAGCCCTTTAAAATGCTGATTGGACATTCATTTGGTGGATTGATGGCTATGCACATACTGGCGAACCATACCGACATGTTCAATGCCTATATCAGCATTGACCCCAGTATGTGGTGGGATAACATGAATTATCTCAAACAAGCCAAGGAGGTGCTTCAAAAAAAACAATTCACCCATACAACGTTGTATCTCGGTTATGCCAATACAATGGAAGAGGGTATGGACATCAACACGGTGCAGCAGGATAAATCTCCCATGACACGTCACATTCGTGCAATTCTATCGGTAGATACCCTGTTGAGAAGCAGAAAGGACAATGGACTTAGTTATGCCAGTAAATTCTATCAGGAGGATGGGCATACGACAGTTCCTGTAATTACAGAACACGACGCTCTTCGCTATATTTTTCGAAACTTTCGATTCAAATTAGAGAGCAAAGATTATGTTGACTCTACGGCCGATCTTGCCGGCAAGTTCGAGCAACACTATATAGAGGCGTCCAAATTTTTTGGTTATTCAGTCTTCCCTGCCGAAAAGCTGATTGAGGGTTGGGGTGCTGAATTCGCACAGATCAAGCATTATGTCAAGGCAGAGAAATTTTACTTGTTGAATATCCGCCATTATCCCCAAAGTCCGGGTGCACATGCGACTTTAGCAGATTTTTACGTACAGCGGGGCGAAAAGCAGAAAGCCATAGAGAGTTTTAAAAAGTCGCTGCAACTCAAACAAGACCCCGACACACAAAGAAAGCTGGATGAGTTGATAAAATAAGCAGCGATTATTTATTCGTCACTGGATAAAAAAGATGTAATTGAATTTTCTATTCTTTCACAAGAGGTGAGTGGCGGCTTTTTCGTAATTTCTATTCGAATTGATTGCTCCTGTATTTTATAGTTTCCTTGCACAGAAAAAAGGGCATAAGGAATTTTGATGGTTCCGCTTTCTGCATCACCTTCCACCTGCCCCCTTTCGGCTTCAATCGCAGTTTTTATTTTTTGAAATAAAACATCGGGGGTACCGGAATAACTGAATTCGAAACTACATTTTATCATAATGGGGCTTGAAGATTAAAAATTTCCCTTAGTATGCGGAACTCATTGCACCAGCTATTATTCAAGGTAGTTATATTTTTTCTTTGGCAGCCCAGAACGATGGATATTTCGCAAAAGACGAAGTGGTGATGTTCGGCTATAACCCGTTTTCAATATGGGGGATACTATATTATATGCCTGGCCATGCATTCCAACAACTGGTAGTTCAATCCGATGAGGAAAAATCAAGGGCTGCCGCCTCACATATTTCACGATTTAACAACACTTTTCAAAGTTCATTTTTATTTATAATATGATGTTTTTGTAAATTACATACAACACTCAACTTTCATTTTATGGTAACCCATCTACGATCCCTGGCCATGTTCTTCCTCTACACTTTTTTTAGCTTAACCACAATTGCTCAGAAAGACATAAGGGATGCCCTGGAGGAGCACCTCGCAGCGCGGCAACCTGAGAAGGCCTATGTTCAAAGTAATCAATATCACTATAGTGTTGGTGAAAGGATCTTCTACAAGGTATATCTAGTTGCTAATGATAGTCCTAGCACCTATACACGAAATGTTTATGCAGAATGGTATGACCAGGATGGGAAATATATACAGCGACAGGTATTACCTGCTGTGATGGGATTAACGGCCGGTGACTTTCTTATTCCTGCCAACTACATTGGGCAGCGTATTTATCTGAAACTTTTTACTGCATTTATGCAGCAGCCCACATCGGTTCCTTTTCTGGTCACATCATTCATTGTAAATCAACCCGGGCAAATGTTATTGGCACCCGATACCGGTACTGAAGGGCTACAAGTTATGGTATATCCCGAAGGAGGAGTTTTGGTAAAGGGTATCCCGTCTAAGCTGACTATTCGCACCTTGAATGGGGATAAGCATCCATTGCTTATGAATTGTCGCATTATTGACGGTGAGGGGCAATTGGTGAACCTGGTTTCAACTGCTCCGTATGGGTATGCCCAGGTCGAAGTTACGCCTGAAAGTATGGGACCTTACTATGTTCAGGTGGAATTACCCAATGGAACATGGGCACAACAATCGCTTCCTCCCATACAAGAGCATGGTGTCACATTTCGATTTGATCCGCTGGATTTTTCATTCATTCTGCAAAGAACGCCTGATGCGCCTCCCAGCCACCACCAGGTCTCCCTCTTGGTGATTCACCAGAATAAGCGCATATTGGAAACTAGTTTCTCGCTCGAGCAAAAAACCCGGTTGAAAGGAAGATTCGCCGTCGATAGTTTCCCCGCCGGCTTCCATCGGCTGGTTTGGTTAGACAATCAACAACAGATACTCGGACAGCGAGTGATTTATTTGCATCGTCCGGAGCCGGAAAGTATGTTGCTGAATACGGATACGATATCATTTGATAAGAAAGGTCAGAATGTATTCACCCTGCGGTCCCTCGACACCTTGTTTAGCAGTATCTCTGTTGCTATCACAGACGCAGGGTATGATGAGGTCAACCCAGATAAAAGTGTCTATCAGCTCATGGGCAGCGATATCTTTCAAACCTATCCTAACCAAACCAGTCAGGCCATGCGTTGGCTCAGCGACAACCAATTGCGGTTGTTTGATCAATGGATACAGGCGCAACAAATCTGGTATCCAGCCATGAAAGACTTGTTATCAGATACGAGTGCATCAAGATTGCCAAGGGCTGAGACAGGGTACATTCATATCTGGGGTAAAGTAGACAATCTATCAGAAAAGAAAACTAAAAAGGCAGGCTCCATGAACCTGATTATAAGTGCCGGCAACAATGAAAAGGAAATGGTGCAGGCAGAGTTGGGCGAAGATGGCTCTTTCTATTTGGAAGATTTGTTTTATTATGACAGCGTCAGTGTTTACCTGCAACCAAATGGAATAACTATAACAGATGAAAATAGAATAGCGCTCATGACCAACTTTATGGCAGGTAATCCTACGCAAAGACTATCTGTTCCTAAGTTGCAGTTACTGCCATCGGCAGATTCGCTCGCACAGGTACAGCAAAAGTATGCTGCCGACAAGCGAATTCTAGATTCTATGGCTGCCAGTAATACATTACAGGAAGTGGTTGTGACGACGCGGGTAAAAAAACGCATCGAGGAAATAGATGAAAAATATACCACTGGTATTTTTTCTTCTGATGGCATACCATTCGATATTGTCAGCGACAGGTTTGCGAACATGCAGCCCAATGTCTTCTCCTACTTGCAGGGAAGGGTGGCCGGACTTCAAATCTCAACGCAGTCTTTTGGTGCGCCCACCTTGCGGTGGCGGGGAGATCAGGTAGCTGTATTCCTCAATGAGGTGCAGCTCACCGACCCCAGTGCGCTGAACAATATTCCTATGTCGGATGTGGCGTATATAAAAGTATTCAGACCACCCTTTTTTGGCGCCTATTTGGGTGGATCCGGAGGAGCCATTGTAGTTTATACCAGAAGGGGTGATGAGGGAGGCATGTATGACGTAACAGGTTTGAAGCGAATCAAGCTAGAGGGGTATAGCCGTCCAAACAATTGGGAAACCACTTTATCTGATCCGGAAAAAAATAAAAAACCGGTGCGCGACATTCGAAAAACACTGTACTGGAACCCTTCCGTTCAGCTCGATAAAGACGTAAACACCTATTCTATTCGGTTTAAGAACAATGATGTGACTACCCGGTTCAGACTAATAGCAGAAGGCGTGAATAAAGAGGGTAAGCTAATCAGGCTGGAAAAAATTATTGAGCAGCCATAATCGTTTTGATTTGCCTGTCGGTATACTTTCTTTGGAGTAGTTCGGGAATTAAAACCTGCCGCGTTTTTTCCTAACTTTCCCCCTATGTTCATTCGGGGCTTTCTATTGATACCGGTCATAGGTTATAAGGTTGATTTTTAGTTGAGGCAACTGTAACTCAGTCCCAAACGCATTCAAAAGTTGTTTTAATCAGTAGATTTTTACGTGAATTCTGCAAAAAAATGATGGGGATATTTATCAGCAACCGTCGCGCAGTTGGACTATCATTCAGCCACTTGCACAACTTTTTTAAAGTTCCATGCTGAAAAATTGTAGTTTTAAAGCTTTCCGCATTTAATAATTAAACAATTTTCTGATTATATTACAAATAACCAAAACTCGCTTCTATGAGATTTTCTTTCCCCCTATTAACTGTGTTTTTCCTTTTGTACTCGGTTGGATTATATGCTCAGCGTACTGTTCAGGGAACGGTAACTTCTATGTCCAAAGGTGAGCCGCTGGTAGGTGCTGTTGTTCAGATTGTCGGCACCAAGCAGCCTGTTTTGACCAATGATAAAGGCGCTTTCACTATTTCTGTTCCCGCCGGAAATGCTATTCTTCGCATCACCTATGTTGGCTATCAGACTGTTCAGTTCACTGTAGGTACCCAGTCTGTCATTAATGTTCGGATGGAAGCTGGCTCTGAACTGGATAATGTAGTAGTGGTGGGCTCCCGCAATCAGAGTCGCACTAAAACCGAATCACCGGTTCCTGTCGATATAATTCCACTATCTAAAGTGATTAATGATATTGGTCAGGTAGATTTGAACCAGATACTTACATTCATCGCCCCGTCCTTCCAATCTTCTCGCCAGGCCATCGCCGACGGTACAGACCACATTGATCCTGCGCAATTGCGTGGACTAGGTCCCGATCAGGTGCTGGTCTTGATCAATGGCAAGCGTCGTCATCAGTCAGCCCTGGTAAATGCGAATGGTACAGTTAACAGAGGTAATGTTGGTACTGACTTAAACGCTATTCCCGCCAATGCCATCGAGCGTATTGAAATATTGCGGGATGGTGCTGCAGCACAATATGGTTCAGATGCCATCGCCGGCGTAATCAACATCGTATTAAAGCAACAAACCGGTGTGCTGGTAGGAAATGCTTCTGTAGGTCAGCACATGACTACTTTTGATCGTGATTTTGTGATCAACCGGGGCAATTTTCCACAGGCAAAAGTTACTGATGGAAGAACAGCGCAGGTTGCACTCAACTACGGATTGAAAGTTGGTAAGAAAGGATTCCTCAACCTAACAGGTGAATATACCAGCCGCGGTGAAACCAATCGCGGGGGTACTTATACCGGTGCAGTATTTCCAACTGTAAACGGGCAAGTAAGGGATGACTCTATTATGAACGCCCGTAACCTGAATCGCAACGACTTTGATATGCGCATTGGTAACTCACGCATCAAGGGCGGTGGAGTGATGTATAATTTTTCTGCTCCCCTGAATGGCACCTGGCAGCTATATGCTTTTGGTGGCTTTAACAGGAAAAAAGGAAATGCTGCAGGATTTTATCGCTATCCCTCCGGTATACCTGCTGGTATCCGCAACTCCATATTTGCCGTTTACCCGAATGGATTTCTTCCTGAGATTAACTCAAATGTAGTAGACGTTTCTACTGCCATCGGAGTGAAAGGAAAAATTGGTCAATGGAATGCTGATTTTAGTAATACTTACGGAAGAAATACTTTCGACTTCAACATTACCAATTCTGTCAACTTCACACAAGCATCAGTTAGCAGCTTCTGGCAGAAAGAATTTGATGCAGGTGGATTGCAGTTCACTCAAAATACTATGAATGCTGACCTCTCTAGAAAATTTGATGTGAAAGATGGACTGAACGTAGCATTCGGTGCAGAATATCGCATCGATCAGTTCGGGGTTCGTGCCGGAGAAGAGGCTTCTTATAAAAACTTCAATACCGCTGCCGGAGTAGCAGCCGGCGCACAGGTATTTTCCGGATTCCAGCCTACTAATGCCGGAACTAATAACCGCAGCAACGTATCACTCTATGTAGATGTAGAGCAAGACTTCACCAAAAAGTTCATGGCTGCAGCTGCCCTTCGTTATGAGAACTACTCTGACTTTGGTGGCACACTAAATTATAAGTTAGCAACACGGTATAAGATCACCGATGAGATTTCTTTGCGTGCCTCTACCAGCTCCGGCTTTCGTGCCCCTTCACAGCAACAGAAGTTTTATGCCAGAACCAATACACTGTTTCTAAGCACTGGTGCCGGACTAGTTCCTACTGAAAGCGGAACTTTTACTAATGAGAGTATACCGGCACAGATCCTGGGAATACCTCGTCTTAAGCAGGAGACATCTACGAGCTACACCATGGGTGTGACTGCCAAGTTCTTTAACCGTAAACTGGAGTTCTCTCTCGATGCTTACCAAATTGACATCAATGACCGTATCGTATTGACCAATAACTTCTCCGATGGAGGTGATGCTGTATTACGTGCACAGCTGGCTGCTGCCAATGCACAAACTGCCAACTTCTTTACCAATGCCATTGATACCCGTGCCCGTGGTATTGAGTCTGTAGTGAGCTATAATGCAAGTGTAGGGAAGAAGGGACAGTTACGATTTACCTGGGCAGCTAACTTCATTGACAATGAAGTAAAAAAGGATGCCAGCGGCAACCCCATCATTAAAGCTTCTCCGATTTTGGTTGCAACAGGACAGCTTGGCAACTATTTCAACCGGGAGGACCAAAGCCGTATTGAAGTGGCTAATCCGCAGAACAAACATACTTTCATGCTGAATTATCGTTCCGGAAAGTTTTCCGCTATGCTTCGTGCAGTTCGTTTCGGAAAAGTAGTCTACCTGGATCCTACCATCAACCCTGCTGCACCTGCGACCTGGCCGGTGAATACACTGACCGGACTTCGGGAAACGCTGGATCAGACCTTCAATGCTCATACGATTACAGATCTCACAGTGAGTTATGAGGTGATGAAGGGAGTAACATTGACAGTAGGAGGAAACAATATTTTTGATGTCTATCAAGATCGCCACCAGCACAGCAATAACTTCAGCATAGGACGCTTCGTATACTCACGCCGCGTACAACAGTTTGGCTTTAATGGTGCATATTACTTCACCCGTCTTCGTTTTGAACTCTGATCTTTTCAATAGATAATTAAATTGATAAAGGGGCACTTATTAAGAGTGCCCCTTTCTTTTTTATGTTGCTCCCTATTTGATAGTCCACTCGCATTTCTCTATTTAACCAAATCACTTTCAATCATACATACAGATAAAAAGATTGATGCTGACAGAGAAAATACAGTTAATCGAAAGTTAATTCCGCAGCTGCTTTCTGTAACCAGGATAAAATAATGAATTGAAAAACAATTCTATTTGAGGCGAGGATTGATGTGAAATGTCATTTTAACTTTTGTTGTCGGCACGGAAACATCTACTTGCTTATCAGGATGGGTATCTTTAAATTATGAAAATATCATTTGGAAAGTTTTTTATCACAGTCGTCCTGATTTCTTTGGGGTATACTGCATGTGTAAAACAAAATTCGGTTCCAGTTAACTCTACGGGATTAAGTTCACTCAGGGATACAATATTGAGAAACAGGAAATATGGCCTTGATTCACCCAGACAAATCTATGATATTCATTTACCCGCTAATAGAGATACTTCCACTCATATCATTCTGGTTATCCACGGAGGTGGATGGAAGACCGGCAGGAAGGAAGACATGGATATGTATGTAAGCCTTTTGAAAAGTAAATGGAAGAATATTGCAGTTGTCAATATGAATTACCGATATGCCAGCTTTGTTAGTAAAATTCATCATGATGAATTAATGGCAGATATTCAGGCTGCTATTAACAAAGTAATGGATAGCCTCACTTATTATAAGATTGGTTCTAAGATTGGAGTTGTCGGGGGAAGTGCAGGTTCACAAATGGCGATGATTTATTCATATCGAGTCAATACTAAAATTAAATGTGTAGGTAATGTATTTGGACCGAGCATTATGAATGACTGGGCCTGGTATAACAGTACTAATTATATTCAAGGTACTTACAACGGAAGTGTGATTGCAGAGTATGTTGGAAAGTCCTGGGATACTACCTTGTATAAATCTCTCAGTCCTTACTGGAATGTAAGTAGTTCGACTCCACCCACGATTAGCTTTCATGGCAACTTAGACCCTGTAGTTCCTGTATATCATAGTCAGTGGCTTCATAGCAGATTGCGCAGCTTCGGTGTTCCCAGCGAATACCATGAGTATGTTGCTTTTCACAGCTTTGATGGTAATCAGGCAGATGATGTAGTCAATAAGCTGGTTGCCTTTTTTAAGATTCATTTGAAGTAGAAGCTTAAAAAGACACACTCGTTAATTGTTTAGGGAAGGTTTTTATGAAGCTGAGGTAGAGATCTTGTCTTACCATTAAAGCTTCACACCAAAAGTTAAAAATAGATTTCTCGGCTCCGCAGTCATTAGTCCGGGACCCGGATAGCCTCCCGCACGACGGGTGAAATATTTTTCATTCAGCAGGTTATTGATGCCGGCCCGAATAAAAAATGATGAGTTCAAGTCATAGTTACCACTCAGGTCAAACAGATGATAAGCGGGTATTACACCATTGATGCCGGATGCTACAGTTGTATTGGTATTGTTGGCATCACTGAATGCAGATGAAACATAGCTGTGTTGTAGCGTAAGTTTCCATTTTGTTTTACTGTAAGTAATGCCATTCCTAAGAATTTGTCGGGGAGCATTTTCTACCTGCTTGTTTTTCAAATTAGTGGTCACTAAAGAATTGCCTTGTCTCACAATTAACTGGAGGTTGTCATATCGGGCGTCAATGAACGCCAATGAAGTAAACAGGGAAAGGTTACCATAGCGTTTGTCGGCTTGCAGGGCTTTCAATAAGCTAAGTTCAACTAATATTTCAGCACCTTTGCTCGAACTATTGCCCACATTGGTGCGCAGGTTGTAAAAGCTTCCATCCAATCGTTGCTGAGCAATTAATCCTACCCGATTGTTGTATTGCAGCCAAAATCCACTAACGTCAAAGAACAAGAAATCTTTGACACGTCCGCGGTAACCTAGATCTATGTTATATCCTCGGGCGTCCTGTAGATTTTGATCAATTTCATCGGTAATGGGATTGGCAGTAAGGTCGCTGAACAGTACCGGTCGATAGGCCTGGGAGTAATTGGCATATACTTCAGTGTTTCCGATGTGGTATTCTGCTCCGATACCCGGTAAAATGAATCGGCGGGTTTTGTTCTGATTGGCAACTTTTTGTTCTACTGCTCCAACAAGGTTCACTCTTCCATCAGCGGTATTGCGGATGTTTTCTATGCGGAAGCCGGGTATGATCAAAAGTTTTTTTCCAATTCTGAAAACATTTTCCGCGAAGAAGGCAGTGTTAACGGTTAGAAAATCAAGATCTGTCGGGTAGGGAGCTTCTGTTCTCAAATTAAAATCAAACCCCGTATCTCCTCTTCCATTCTGAAAGCGATAAGTATTCCCACGATAGATGCGGAATCCGGTTGAAAAGCTATGCGTTGCCTTACCAATGGTGTAACTGTGCAGGAATCTTGCTTCGATTCCCTGGTTGCGGTATTGATCAATGTCTACTCTTCTGTTCCCGTATTGTAGCGTTGTTGCCTGGATGGTATCGCCAACAGTTGGGGGAGCCATAAAGCCAATGCTATTCCGATCCCCACCCATAACGAATGCTTTGATGTTAAGTCGGGTTTGTTCACTGATAGTATAGTCCAGATTCAATGCTGCCATATTCCATTTGACATCAAACCAGTTGCGCCGGCGAAGACTTTGATAAGGATCGGCTGCAAATTGTGCATCGGTAAGCCCGCCGGGTTGTTGAGCCAGGTAGCTAAAGTGGGTAATCTCTACCCCGGCCTTGAGTCGGTCGGTAATTTGATGGGTGAAGCTGGCAAAACCTGTATTCACAGTAAATCCGCTGTTTTGTCTGAATCCATCTCCCCTGCGGTGGTCCCAGAAGGCATAATAGTGGCTTTTCTTTAGCTTACCGCCGATTGCATTGTAGGAATTGAATAGTCCGAAACTTCCTGCTGTTTGTTGCGATTCAAATTGAAAGCTTTTTTTGAAATCGCTCCCATCTTTTAAAATAAAATTCACAAGTCCGCCAAATTGGGGTCCATATTGAAGACTGGCTGCACCACGAATTACTTGTATGCGCTGAACGGAATTCAACTGAGGCGTATAGTATGCTTCCGGATAGCCAAAGGGATCGCTGCTGATATCGTATCCGTTTTGACGTGTATTGAATTCCCAACTACGGTTCGGACTTAAACCACGAGCAGCAATACCGATTTGAATACCGCTGGGGTCGCTTTCCCATACCTGAATACCTGGCACTTTGGCCATCACCTGCCGCATGGTATTATTGACAACATTGCCCTGTACATTGTCCATCATGATTAATGCATTTTTCTTACCTGCATGGATGGTAGTGCCTACGATTTCCGGTAAAAAGTGAATATCAGCTTTTGTGTTACGACCTACCAGGGTAATGTCGGGAAGGAATGTGCTGTGTTGGAATATGCTGTCAGGTAGTTGATTGCCATTTTTCTGTGCAATGCAGACAGTTACTGTATGAAATAAAATACATGTTATCAGGATGCGCATAATAAGCTCTTCAAATTTGAGGTGCGAAGTTGTCGCTGAAACAGCTGAGGTAATTACGAATAAGGAAAAACCGGTTATCGAAATGCGGAAATGTCGGACTTCGGGTACTAGATTCCGAAGAATCGAAGAGAATTGATTACAATCAGTTATTACTTACATCATAATAGAATCATAATTGAAAGTTAATTTGTTGATAACAGTGATGCCTCAAATTTGCACAAATTAACTTTTATGCCAAAACTGCTGTCTCTTGCTTTTTTCTTTCTGTTATCAGGGGTTATTCAGGCCCAGAATGTATTGAATATTAAAATTATAGACGAGGAAAACTTGAATATGCCCGGTGCCAATGTGCAATTGAAACCCGGGAATCGTAAAGCCATTTCCAATCAATCCGGCGTCGCAACTTTTCAAGGATTAAACACCGGCCGATATACACTAATTATTGAATATGTTGGGTATCATACTTCGCAGAAGGCCATAGAAGTAAAAGCAGGCAGTAACACTTTTACTGAGCAGTTAAAGTCGGGTGTGAATATTATGAAGGAAGTAATGGTACTGGGTGATAGATTGAAAGGTCAGGCAAAAGCATTGAATCAGCAAAAGAATAACCTAAACATTACGAATGTCATTTCTTCGGAACAAGTAGGAAGATTTCCAGATGCAAATATTGGGGATGCGATCAGAAGAGTGCCAGGTATTACCATGCAAAATGACCAGGGCGAAGCGCGTAATATAATAATTCGTGGAATGGGCCCCGAATTAAATTCTGTCAATTTGAACGGTGAGCGGATACCTTCAGCAGAAGGTGACAACAGAAGAATTCAAATGGACCTGATTCCTGCCGATGTGATTCAAACCATTGAAGTAAGTAAGACGCTTACAGCTGAAATGGACGCAGATGCTATTGGAGGCTCAGTTAACCTAATTACTCGGGCACCTTCGAATGGGCTTAGAATATCCGGAACAATTGCCGGAGGTTCAGCGCCTATTAGAAACGGGTTCAATGGAACAGCGAATTTCATAATTGGCAATCGCACAAGGAACAAAAAAATAGGATACCTTGTTAATGGCTCTTTTAATTCAAATGACTATGGTTCTGACAATGTGGAAGCAGTTTGGTCAAAAGACGCCAATGGAAAATTATATGTATCAGATCATGATATTCGCAAGTATGATGTAAAGCGAGTTCGTAGGGCACTTTCAGCAACCTTCGACTTCAAGCTGGCGCCTAATCATACTCTTTATTTAGTTGGAAATTATAATTGGAGAGATGACTTAGAAAATCGTTACAGGCTCAGACATAGATTCAGAGGCGGGGCCACAAATCTTATTTACAATTCCGCCGGTGAAATTACAGGGTATAACAATGGAGAAGTTCTTCGCCAAACAAAAGGGGGAGTAGCTAATGATAGAAGTGAATCAAGGCGTTTGGAAGATCAGCGCGTTCGCACTTTGCAACTAAGAGGCGATCATTTATTCGGCAAAGTAAAAGTAGACTGGAGTGCACAATATGCTAAGGCATCGGAGTTTCGTCCTAATGAACGGTATGTGTCTATGGGTCGGCGCTCAATACAGGTCACACAAGACATCAGCGAGCGCGAATTTCCCCTCTTAACTTCTACAACTCCATTATCTTCATATACGCGTTTAAATGAATTAACTGAAGAGAACCAGGTTCAGTATGAAGAAGACTTTAACATGAAACTTGGATTTTCACAGCCAATAGCTACAGGTGGCAAAACTATACTGAAGTATGGCTTACGTCTTCGTGATAAAACCAAAGTACGCGATAATAACTTTTTCCAGTATACACCCATTGGAACCATGGCATCCTCATTTGCCAATATCACCTTGCTTGGGTTAGGAAATCAAGATCCTCCTAGGGGATTTTATGGAGGTGGGAAGTATAGAGTAGGCTCTTTTGTAGACCCTGTATTTCTTGGCAGATTTAATTTTAAAGATGCTGCCTCCTTTAGGGAAACAGATGCACCGGCAGAATATCTGGCCGGAAATTATCGGGCAAAAGAGACCATAACCGCTGGATATGTACAGGTGAATCATGAATGGACTGATAAAATAAAAATGGTAGCTGGATTGAGGCTGGAGAATACGGCGATTAATTATACCGGTAATATTGTTGAAGATGAAGACACGTTTAAGGGAGAAGCAAAATTGAAAAATAGTTACTTGAATGTTCTTCCCAGTGTTAATTTTCGATATGCTGCGACTGATAATATGATTTGGCGATTAGCTCTTACAACGGGGATTGCCAGACCTAAATACTATGATTTAGTGCCATATTTTAATATACTGCCAAGCGACAATGAGTTAAGTGCAGGTAATCCGGCTCTTCAGCCAATTAAATCAACTAATATTGACTTAATGTTTGAGCGGTATTTTAAATCAGTTGGCATTTTGTCCGGAGGTATTTTCTATAAACGCCTCAATAATTTCTTCTATACTTACAGGGATGAAAATTATACACGCGATAAGTTTGCCAGCGACTTTCCCAATATTGTCAATAACCCAATTGTAGCTGGTGATAATTGGCAATTCCTTCAAAGAAGAAATGGAAGTGCAGTTGATGTTGTTGGATTTGAAGTGGCATATCAGCGACAGCTTGATTTTCTTCCGGGATTTTGGAAAGGATTCGGCATTTACACCAATTATACCTATACCAAATCCAGGGCAAAGGGAATCTATGATGGATCGGGAAACCTGATTAGAAGTGATGTTACACTACCAGGAACTGCCCCACATATGTTCAATGGGTCATTATCTTATGAAAACAAGAAATTGGTACTGAGGGTGTCTTTGAACTACACTGCAGCTTATGTTGACGATAGCGATGATGCCGGATACAATGAAGATGCATTTTTTGATCGTTATTACGACAAACAGTTGTTCCTTGATTTCAATGGTTCTTATGCTTTCACAAAAATGTTCAGGGTCTTTGTTGAGGCCAACAACTTGTCCAATGAGCCCCTTCGTTATTACCAGGGAAGTCGTGAAAGAACGGCTCAGCTAGAGTATTACGGACATAGAGTAAGCTTGGGCTTCAAGTTTGACCTGATTAAGTAAACGAATTTCAATACTTTAGAACTCCTGGATATTTAGCCGGGAGTTTTTTCATTTTTTAAATTATTCGTATGCGCCTAATTTTTTTACATGGAATATTGATTTCTTTTTTGACCATTGCTTGTTACTCACCAAAACAGATGATTCCAATAGTAGTTACTGATACTGTAGGAGGGGATAGTGATGATCCCGCAATTTGGGTCAACATTCAATTTCCGGATAGCAGCTTGATTTTAGGAACGGATAAAGACAAAGAGAATGGAGGTGTTTATGTATTTGGTTTAAATGGGAAAATAAACCCGGCTAAAACTCGACTAGGATTTAAACGGGTTAACAATATAGATGTTGCTTATGGGTTTAAAATGGAGAACAAGTACATCGATATAGCAGTTGCCACTGAAAGAGATCGAAATGCTATTCGTGTTTTTGAGTTGCCTTCCATGGGGTTAGTTGATGCGGGTGGAATTCGGGTATTCTCAGATGATAGTCTCTGTCTCCCTATGGGAATTGCCTTATATAAGAGACCTTCTAATGGCCAGATGTTTGCCATTGTGGGAAGAAAAGAGGGACCTTCATCCGGATATTTATATCAGTACCGACTTTACTCAGAAAATGGTACTGTAAAAGGAGAACTGGTTAGAAAATTTGGAGCATACTCGGGGAAAAAAGAAATTGAATCAATCGCTGTTGATAATGAACTTGGTTATGTGTATTACTCAGATGAGCAGGTGGGCGTCAGAAAGTATTACGCAGATCCTGACAGTTCAGATGTTGAGTTGGCCTTATTTGGAAAGGGAGAATACCTTGACGATAACGAGGGCATTTCTATTTATTCAACAGCAAAAGGGAAGGGTTATATTTTAGTTTCTGATCAGGCCGCCGGTTCTTTTAATGTATATCCAAGAGAGGGCACTACCAACAACAAGCATCAACATGATCTCATTAAAAAAATTCAGTTTTCTGTAAAAAATTCAGATGGTTCTGATGTAACTTCTATAGCATTGCCAGGGTTCCACGGAGGACTATTTGTGGCTATGAGTGATGATAAAACTTTTCATTTTTATTCTTGGCAACAAATTGAGCTAAAATTGCTTCGAAGAAATTAAGAGTCAATAGGTTATCTATCTCGGGACATTAAATTTGTTTTATTTCATTCATTCAGTTTATTTATAATCTTTTTTTTGCGTTGGCATAGTTTTTGAATTTGTATAAGCAGAAAGCCGGCTATTTAATCCTGTTACTTGGCAACCCGGTTGGTTGTCAAGGAATTATCTGAAAATACCAATGGTATTTTCAACAAAGTAAGTCTGTGGTCAACACAGATGACCGGCTGTTGATATCAACTTTTTTCTACTGATAACAATGGTCGGGACCTACGAGCGGAATCGGGCACGTTCGCTGGCCTCTGGCAGGATGTAGGATGGAGACCCGCATTACTCTCTTTAAAACTTGAATGTATGAACAGAAAGCTACCCCAACAATTGTCACCAAGCGTTTATCCTGCTACCACGTATGCTCATTTATTTCGGTCCAGGGTATCCAACTATTTCGGATTGTTTTTAGCACTTGCTGCAGTTCTTTTACTTGCATCCTGCACAGTAGTCCGCCAGGGAGAAGTGGGTGTTAAAAGACGTCTCGGAAAAATTGATCCCCAGTACGTGCAGCAGGGTCCCAAAGCATTTAACTTTCTTACGACTACCATTATCAGGGTTCCTACCCGAACAATGAACATAGAAGTAAAACCCGCACTTCCCTCTAAAGAGGGCTTAACGATACGTTCGGAGATATCGATACTATATCGCATTAAGCCGGAAGCTGCTCCTAAAATTTTACAGAATATCGGACTGAATTATGAGAGCGAAGTGATTTTGCCTGTTTTTCGTTCGGCTGCAGCTGATATTTCCTCCAAATTTCTGGCAAAAGACATGCACAGTGGTGAGCGCGCTCAGATTGAATTGGCCATTCGCAAGCAGATGACTGATATATTAGATCCATCCGGATTTGTGATTGACAATGTTTTATTGAAGAGTATTTTGTTGCCTGATGGACTAGCACGTACCATTGAAGAGAAGCTGCAGGCAGAGCAAGATGCACAACGCATGGAGTTTGTGAAAGAGCGTGAAAAGCGTGATGCTGAAAGAAAAATCATTGAAGCTGAAGGAAAGAAGCAGATAGCCAAGATTCAAGCCGAAGGCGAAAACAATGCAGCCATTATTGCTGCTGAGGGAAGAAGGAAAATTGCAGAAATTGAAGCCACCGGTAAGGCCAATGCTATGAAAATAGAAGCGGAAGCGATTAAGATGGCTAATGATACCATCAATAAAACACTGACCGCTCCGATTTTGAAGTTAAGACAAATCGAGGCCTTCAAGTCACTTTCGAATAGCAGCAACAGTAAGCTCATCATCACGGATGGCAAAACACCCTTCCTTTCGCTGCCGGATAAATTATAAGGGTGCCGGGATTGAATGAAGTAATCCTGTTCTTAGTAACAATAGTAGGGTGTGCCTGCCGGCATGCCCTTTTTTTTTACCGGAAATGTGCAATAGGGTAACTTGGAATGGATGCACATGCGTTTTCCATCATACTCCAAACTGCCTTAGGTGATGATCGAGGTGTTTGTACAGCATGTTGCTCCATTCACGGGATTTCAGTCTGCCTAGGAGGAAATGTTCCTTGCCTTCAAAATAATCAGGTCCGCGACCATGAATCTCCAGCATTTTTTCTTTCAATTCTTCTTTTACCTGTTCGAATTCGGGTTCATCGGTTATGATGAATTGTTTGGCTGTCGGACTGTTTTTCTTGAATGGTTTTTCTCCCGTCATGATGGGCTTAAAAATCAGCCGGCCGAGCAGGCGCATTTTTGGTTTACGTTCTTTGTTGTTGATAAGATCATTATACGGAACAGCTAAGTGTTTCAAGACTTGTGCAACTGTCATGGTTCCCCATAGACGTTGGCTTTGCGGTGTTAGCGCATCAATACGGTGAATCAGTATTTCGTTCGTATTGGAATCAAAAATTAGTGGCAGCGACATAACAATTTCCATTTAAAATGCGTCGAAAGATTCAAAGATATATTTTTCGGAATCAATTTTTCAACCAATCGCCCAGTTATAAAAACAGTAAATGCTATTATGTTGGTATACTTATTTTTTCATCGGCTGCCGCTGCCCGGGAAACAGTGGTGCAACTTTACGGGTAAACAGGTTGAAAATAATCAACACGAGTAAGCCAAAAACAACAGAGCCCACAATTAAGAGATTATTGGTAAGACCCGTAACTGAAAAAGATAGCTTGATGAGAATAGTTGATATCACGAACCCGGAATTGCGCATAATGGACTGGAACTGGTCAGAGTAAAAAAGGGAGGCAAGCAATAGCAATACATCTACTACAATCAGCACAGTAAAAAATTCATCGAAGAAGATTTGATTCAGGTTAATGGCAGCATAGATACCGGACTGATAATTTTGTAGTGCGGTGGATGCCCAGTTGCCAAAAGAATAAAAGGCAAGTGCAATCATCACCGGCACCAGTAACAATGCAATAAAATTTTTAAGAATGAGAAAGGTAGATGATTTTATTTCTGCCTGCTCGCTGGTGGCTTGTTCCCCATCGTCTTTGCGCAGCACTTGCATATAAAAAAGACAAATCAGGATGAAAAGTATCAGCGAGGTAACAGCATCATAAGTAAACCGTAAGTCATTTTCATTTTGGAACCAGTTGGGTAGAAGTTCCAGACTACCAATGTCTTTGAAAATGCGCCGGATGATGATGAGGGTAATGATTTCGTATTGCTTTCCGATGTAAAAAGTGGTTGACTTGGGTAGATAATAGATCAGCAAGTACACTTCGTAAACAAGTATGAACGAAAAGGGGGTATAAATGGCAGAAATTGGACTGGCTAAGAGCCCCGATACCGGATGCAGTACTCCTCGGCTTACCAGAAAAATCAGCAAGAGATGAACGAGGTAACTGAGGATAGAAATGGTTAAAATGATGCGCTCAATGCGGAAGCGGGCTTTGGAAGATAGCATCCATTCGAGTCCGCGTTCAATGAACGACATTCCTGCAGTATTGTTTGCCGGTGCGTTCATGGTTGGCGCTTTGCATAGTCAATTTACGGAAAATGCAGTCGCAGCATGTCTTTCCTACAAGTTAATTTCGGAATAAATTGACAATTTAAAATTAGTAATATGTAAGTATGGCTATGATAAAGAGTTCCACCAATTTTATCTCACGCCAAGGATAGCTGAAATTCGTATTTCAGGCGGCCGCCCCCTCTTCTTCAACCAAATTGAGCAGTGTATGCAGATATTGTTGCATAGAAGCGATGGGGGTTTGTCTGGTTGTCCAGACTTCCGGCAGAGTACACAGCCGGCGAATGCCCCTGATCAGGTCTGCAGTAATTTCTCCTTTCGGTTCCTCTTCGCTGAGATCGAAGGTTAACAAATGGTCACCATCGAATTCAAATAAGTAGTAGGGTATGTTTTCCAGTGCCATCAATTGCGAAGATTTTCCTGAGACTTTATCATCAGTGCCGACAGGACCTCTCCCTGTGATGCGTTGGCACCAGCTTCCCATAGCCATTAGCGTATCGCCGACATATACTAATAAGTCCATTTTTTCCCGCAGGGGATGGCCGCCATCAAAGACGATGCGGATTTCATTTTTGGTAGTGGAAGGAAGTCCGGCCAATAACCGGCTAAACATGGGTTGCAGCTGTTCTTTTCTTGGCATACAGATGATTTTGTATGCAAATAAAGAAGTCAGTCTGTAACCAATTGGGAGAGTGGCCAGATAATTTTAAAAAGCTCTTTTAAATTTTTTAAAGATCACTTTTAAATTTGCAAGAATCGCCCTTCACTTCCTTTCATGGTATCAACTGCGCCGGGGGTAGCATGCCGGCAGAACTTGCCGGGAACAGGAAAGATTGTTGGCGAGGTGTTAGCTCAGTTGTTGGTAGCGGCTATATACTTCCATGCGGGCATCCTTCATCATGCCCTGTGTTTCTTCTACAAAGTCATTGCGCTTTTCTCGGGTTTTGAACAGGAAGAAGCAGACGCTGTCTTTGCTGTGATAAATCGCCTTGCACTCATCATCGATCACATTGAGTTCTTCGGGGATGGTGGCTTTGATACAAATCATGGTGTGGAATTTTTATTGGTTGTTTTTTTAGTCCGCCAGCTGTCACCTTCCGACAGCATCCAAAAGGGGCGGTAAACTTTCCCCCAATCTTTCTGTTGTCGGGCCCAGTCCTCCCGATCGAATACCAGCATATATGATTTTCCGATCACGCTGATGCTATCGCGGTTCACAACGGCAGCAGTTGATTCATCCAGCGATAAGCCGAATACACCCGGTCTGTTTTCTAACACCGGTATCAAATCGAATTGACGGTTGCGCACCAATACATGCTGATCAATGGCGGTAGTGGTCATGAAAGAGAACCCTTCATTGAATTGTGCGGGCAGATGGGGAGTTTTGCGGTGATCACCTCCGATCAAAACGGAGCCCATGATGGTAGCACCGGCAGAAGTACCCATGATAACGCCGCCCCTATCGAGTAATGCAAGCAGGGCACGGTGAACGGCAGTTCCGTTATAAGCTTCCGCCAGTTTATCTTGATCACCCCCACCCAGAAAAACACCTTTCGCCTGATCAATGAGTGCCACCAAAGCAGGATCGTTGGCTTTTGCGCGGTCGCGGGTATGAACGGTCGATAAACGGGTAAAGCCCTGGCGGGTAAATTTTTCCAGGTGTTTGCCCTGTTGTATCCAGGGCTCGTCACCCGTAGCAGTAGGGATATAAACCACCGGTTGATCTTTTCCTCCGATCAGCTGCGCAAATCGCCGGTAGATGGTATCGGGAATGGATCCGCCACCGATGATGATGAGGTGACCGTTGCGGTTATAGTTGGGTACCTGTGCAGTGACTATGGTGGAAAAAAATAAAACAAAGAGGAGCACGAATGACCGCATGCGCTAACGGGAGTTGGTTACTTAAAGTTACGTCATTTGTGGATGTCGGGGAAGGGGTTGACTTTTTTTTCCGGAAGAATGGAGTTGTTGTAAAAAGTTATTCGCCGCCTGAAGGTGTTGCTCTTGTTTTTGCAGTTCCATTTTATCCCATGTCTTGATAAGCATCGCCCAGCGTGGATTACCGCCGAATACTTTTCGGTTGTTGGAGAGAAAGCGCCAGAAGAGTCCGTCCCAAATGGCTTGCCAGTCCCCTTTGGGGAAGTTGCCCATTTTCATCAGGTAGTTGGAACCGCCGATATAGGGTTTGCTGGTCATCATACCTCCATCGCTGTATTGCGACATGCCATATATATTAGGAACCATTACCCAGTCATATGCATCAATGTAGAGTTCCATGAACCATTGGTAGACGGCATCGGGATGGATCTCACAGAGCAGCATGAAGTTGCCGAGTACCATGAGTCGCTCGATGTGGTGGTTGTAGCCCGAGTGCAGCAATTTTCGGATGGTGAGGTCGATGGGTGGTATGCCGGTGGTAGCGGTATACAAGGCGGGTGGCATGGGATGGGTGAACTGCCAGAAATTTTTCGTGCGTTGTTGTGTGCCTGACTCGCGGTAGATGAGTTGAATGAATTCGCGCCAGCCCAGTATTTGCCGAACGATGCCCTCGATGCTGTTTAGGGGAATGGAATGGGTGTTGGCATAATTGATGAGCCGATGGATTACCTGCATGGGTTGAAGGAGGCCGATGTTGAGTAATGGACTCAGCACGCTGTGGAAGAGGGTGGTTTCCTGTGCCAGCATGGCGTCTTCATATTGACCAAAGTCGGTTAGTTTGGTGCGCATGAATTCTTCCAGTGCTTGAGCTGCTTCGGCGTGCGTGCAGGGATAGTATTGTTCTATTTTGTTTTGTAGGAAGGGGGCATCAGTGGTGCCGGGATGAAGTGCGAAATATTTTTTTGTATAGCTGATAGCTTCATGGATGAAGGTGTTGCTGCCGCTGAAGTGCAGGGCAGGGATGGGTGTTTTGGCAGGAATTTTTTTTCTATTCTCCACGTCATAGGTCCACTGACCACCCAGTGGTTCACCCGCAGGGGTGAGCAGGAGTTGGTGTTTTTTTCTTTGTTGGATATAGAAACCGGTTTGGAAGTAAGGTCTTCTTTTGCCCAGTTGAGATAGGTCTTCGGGCAGGTTGTTGATGAAGTTGGGACTAGGCAGGAAGGTGCAGGTGATGTCTTCTTTTTTGCAGGAGGAACGGAGTTGTTTTTCGAGCCAGTTATCGTTGGGGGAATAGAGGGTGATGCTGCGAATTTTTTTTGCCGCCAGTTGGCGGATGAGTTGAGGTATCCGGCTTTCGGGTTGGTGGTGTTCGATGTAAGTGACGAGATGTTGTTGATGTTCCAGTCGCTGCTGGTAGTATTTCATCGAGGAGCGGTGTAGGACGATCTTTTGTTGGTGGAAGTGGTATTGGGTAAAGAACAGATCGTTTTCGATGAGGAAAATGGGTGTTGAGGCAGGAACGGGCAGGGGTTGTTCGAATAGTTGGTGGGGGAAGAGAAGGAAGGCGTGCATGGCATTGGATAACAAACCGGACTATGAACAGTTCGATAGCCGGATGAATTTTGGTAGTATGAAATCCTTCCGGATGGGTCTCTTTGAAGGGCGCAGCGTATGATTAAGATAGAGCGTTAAAAAGAGGAAGTTTCCGGCTTACCTACTCCCACCCTCTTCTATCATATGATGATTCCTCTCACCCCTACCCTTGTTTTAACCATTGGGGTTCTGAAGTTTCTTCCCCGCTGAGGTACGATCACCACCTTCGTTCTGGGAATCCTCGATGGTGCAATTACCACCTTTGTTCGGGGAAGCGGAGCTCTTAACAAAGGTGCAGCAGGCGCCACCACCGCAACCGGGCGGGCAGCCGAACAGGATATCAAAAGAATCAACATCGATAGATAGACTAATTTTTTCATGGTGCCTTTTTTTAAAAGACAGCAGTTACCCTTCGGGGTTTAATCGGCAGTAGCTTTTATTAATAAATTTTAACAAAAGAGAATGTAAAGACATTAGCGGCTTGCATGGTGAGTTCCACGGTTAGGAGAAACTACTTAAGTAATATTCATATGATTAATTTCTCTGCAGCTGTCTCCGTTAAATTGATTATCAAGGCGTTATGTTAAACCAAAATCTGAAACTTTTCAAATCGTGTTAGGCCAAATATGCGCTAAAACCCAATACAGACAAGACTTTCAAAGAACTTATATTTACAACATCAAAACG
>Ga0208853_1000093_pt1 | contig 24888 bp, 24 predicted proteins | sample LakMenEpi03Oct11_FD_150667 | JGI IMG/M metagenome (GOLD analysis project Ga0208853, IMG submission 150667) | Freshwater microbial communities from Lake Mendota, WI - 03OCT2011 deep hole epilimnion (SPAdes) | ecosystem: Environmental > Aquatic > Freshwater > Lake > Epilimnion/Euphotic zone ... | reverse complement strand
TTTAATGGGAATGGCTACATTTACTGATAATGAAGAACAAATAAAGAAAGAATTTCAATATCTAAAAACTATTTTCGACAAAGTAAGTAAACTGAAAACCTACAACTGTCAACTGAATACTTTATCCATGGGAATGTCAGGAGATTATCAACTTGCTATTGAATGTGGCAGTACTATGGTTCGCATTGGAAGTACTATATTTGGAAACAGAAATTAAAAAAATGAAAAAATCTAAAAAATTTTTTTGATACTTTTTATTTTTTGGATTTTTTAGATAAAAATAATGTACGCAATACTCGACATAGAAACCACTGGAGGGCAATTCAATGAAGAAGGAATTACCGAAATCGCCATTTATAAATTTGATGGTCATGAAGTAATTGACCAATTCATTAGTTTGGTTAATCCTGAAAAACCGATACAACCTTTTGTGGTAAAATTAACGGGAATCAATAATGCTATGTTGCGTTCTGCTCCAAAATTTCATGAAGTGGCCAAACGTATTGTAGAAATCACTAAAGATTGCATTTTAGTAGCACATAATACTTCATTTGATTATAGAATTTTGCGAACTGAGTTTAATCGATTAGGGTATGATTTTGTAAAACCCACTCTTTGTACCGTTGAATTATCTCAAAAATTAATTCCCGGACAAGTTTCATATAGTTTAGGTAAATTGGTTCGTGCATTGGGAATCCCAGTAACCGATAGACATCGAGCTAGTGGAGACGCTATGGCAACAGTAAAATTATTCAAAATGCTATTGACAAAAGACACTGAAAAAGAAATTCTTATCAGTCTAATAAAAGCTGAGATAAAGAGGGGTTTGTCCCCAAAATTGTTAGATTTAGTTGAAAGTTTGCCAAGCAGAACAGGAATTTACTATATCCATAACGAAAAAGGGGATTTGATTTATATAGGCAAAAGCAAAAACATCAAAAAAAGAGTGAACCAACATTTTACAGGAACTTCCAGAAAAGCTAAAAAAATTCAATTGGAAGTTTTTGCAGTAACTTATGAAGAAACTGGAAGTGAATTGATTGCTTTGTTAAAAGAAAGCGAAGAAATTAAAATTAACAAACCCATTTATAACAGAGCGCAACGTAAGAGTATTTTTCAATATGCTTTATATGTAGAGAAAGATACACAGGGTTATTTAGCTTTACAAATCCAAAAGGCAGATGGACGAAAAAAAGAGATTACTTCATTTACAAGCATTCAGGAAGGAAAAAATTTGTTGTTCAAGATTACTGCCGAATACCATTTATGTCAAAAAATAAATGGTTTGTATGATACGAAAAATGGTTGTTTTCAACATAAAATAAAAGAATGTAATGGAGCTTGTTTAGGCAAAGAACTTCCAGAAATATATAATCAACGTGTGGAGGAATTCGTTCATAAGATGAAGTTTCAAAACGAAAATATGGTCATCATTGACAGAGGTAGAACGGTTGATGAACGCAGTGCTGTTTTGATTGAAAACGGAATTTATAAAGGATATTGTTTTTTTGATTTAAATTATCAAATCAATAATGTTGAAATTCTAAAAAATATTATTATTACTATGCAAAATAATCGTGATACTAGAACTATAATTCAATGCTATTTAAGAAGTAATAAAGTAATGAAAATTGTCAAATTTTAATGAATTATTTAATCACAATCATTGGTCCAACGGCCATTGGGAAGACATCTCTGAGTATTGCATTGGCGCAACATTTCAATTGTGATATTATTTCGTGCGATAGTCGACAATTTTATAAAGAAATGACAATCGGAACGGCAGTACCATCAGACGAAGAATTAATTGCCGCCAAACATCATTTTATTCAAAACAAATCCATCTTTGAAAATTACTCAGTAGGCGATTTTGAAAATGAAGCCATTGCCAAATTAGACGAATTATTTTTAAAAAATAATATCCAAATTATGGTGGGCGGTTCAGGTTTATTTGTTGATGCGGTGCTGAAAGGTTTTGATGATTTTCCTGAGATTAAAGATACTGTAAGAGAACAATTAAATGCTGATTTTGAGTTATTTGGAATAGATTATCTACAAAATAAGTTAAAGGAATTGGATAATGATTTTTTCCAAAAACTATACTGCGAAAACCCACAAACATTACAAAATCCGCAACGAATGAAGCGTTTTATAGAAGTTTGCCTTGGCACAGGAAAACCGTATTCGAGTTTTATAGGCCAGAAGAAAAACGAACGAAACTTTACTCCTATTTTAATTGGTATTGAAGCTAACAGAGAAGTTATATATGAAAGGATTAATCAACGTGTTGACAATATGATTAATCAAGGACTAGTAGCGGAAGCTGAAAGATTATACCCAAACCGAGCTTTAAATACATTACAAACTGTAGGTTACCGTGAATTATTTGATTATTTTGATTCCAATATTGAAGATTCCCGACTGCTCGGCAATGCCATTGAAGAAATCAAGAAAAATACGCGAAGATTTGCCAAACGCCAATTGACTTGGTTTAAACGAACTGAAAATGCCATTTGGTTTGATTATTTAACGGATAGAAAAAAGATTATAAAACATATAAATCAGCATATAAAGTCTTAATTCTTAATACTCATATCTTAATACTAAATGCCAATTTCAACCAACTTCACTTCTATTCTATCCAAAGATTGGGAAATTAATTTTCTGCAATGTTATCCTAATGGTTTTTTGAAATATACTGATTTATGCAATATTTTGCAATTGACTGCTGCAGCTCATGCTGAACTTGGGGGAATAAGTTTTAGAGATATGCAAGAGTTTAACCAAGCATGGGTTTTAAGCAGAATGCGAGTTGAGATAAACCGTTTACCTAAATGGCGTGATGCAATAACGGTAAAAACTTGGATTAATTCATTGGAAAATTCACGTTCTATTCGTTGCTTGGAAATGTATATTGGAGATGAAAAGATAATTGGTTGTGAAACGTTTTGGGCAGTTTTTAACACTTTAACGCGACGACCCGAAAATTTGGCTTTGCCTCACGTACATTTTCAAAAATTTCCACAACGGGCAACTTTATCTCCTTTTAGCAAAATTGATTTTCAACTCAATATGATACCAGTAGCAATTCATAAAGTTAAACTTTCGGATTTGGATATTGTCAATCATGTAAATAGTGTGAAGTATTTAGAGTGGTGTTTAGATATAATTGATTGTGATGTAATTCAAAATCAAAAGATTGAAAGTTTTGAAATGAATTATCTCAAAGAACTTTCACTTCATGATGAAGTTAAAATGAGTCAGAAAAAAAAGGAAAATTTTGTTACTTTCAGCATCCAGAAAGATGAAAAAGCTAACTTTGCCTTGCAAATAATTTTAAAAAAATAATGGCTCTAATCTCTTAGAGCCATTAACTTATTTTTTCACTACCAATCTAAAACCTTCACCGTGAATGTTAAGAATTTCAACTTCTGGATCTTCTTTTAGATATTTACGAAGTTTAGCAATATAAACATCCATACTTCTAGAAGTAAAATAATTATCTTCTCGCCATATTTTTGTTAAAGCTAACTCTCTCGGCATTAAATCATTTTCGTATATAGCCATCATTTTTAATAATTCAGACTCTTTTGGAGACAACTTAATTGGTTCGTTATCACCAAGTTTTAGAAAACGTAGTTTAGAATTTAAAAGAAATTTACCAATTTGGAATTCAAATTTAGCAGGTTCGTTTTTATTCTCAACTGCTTTTCTTTGAATAATAGCTTTTATTTTCATTAACAAGACATCAGAATCAAACGGTTTATTTAAATAATCATCTGCACCCACTTTGTATCCTTTCATTACATCTTCTTTCATTGACTTTGCAGTTAAGAAAATCAATGGAATATCTTTATTTTTTTCTCTAATTTCTTTGGCTAAAGTATAACCATCTTTATAGGGCATCATCACATCCAAAATGCACAAATCAAAATTGTCTTTTTTAAATTTTTCGAAACCTTCCATACCATTTTTTGCTAAGGTTACATCAAAATCGTTCAACGATAAAAATTCTCTCAAAACTATTCCAAAGTTTTGATCATCTTCTACTAGCAATATTTTTTTATTATTTTCCATAGTTTTTTAATTTATGAGTGGGACTTTTATTATAAATGTACTTCCTTTTCCTTTTTCGCTTTCAACAAAAATTTCACAATCGTGATCTTCAATAATTCTTTTAACATAAGCTAAACCTAATCCATGCCCTTTGACATTATGAACATCACCAGTGTGTTCGCGATAAAACTTTTCAAATATTCTTTTTTGGGCAGCTTTTGAAATACCTGTACCATTATCTTTAATTTTAATGAAAATAAATTCCTTAACATTCTCTGTAGAAACATTTATAATAGGTGTTTCAGGTGAGTATTTAATGGCGTTATCTAAAATGTTTACTAATACATTAGTAAAATGCATATCATTTAATAAAACTGTAGTTCTTGTTGCTGCTAAATTTTGTGTAATAGTTCCACCTCTGTCTTCAATTATTAAATGTACATGTTCAACAGCATCTTCAATAATATCATGAATGTTATTTGATTTCTTTTTAATTTCTAATTCTTTCTTTTCAAGTTTTGAAATTCTTAAAACATTCTCCACTTGTGCATGCATTCGTTTATTTTCATCTCTAATCATTTGCAAATAGCGTTGCACTTTGTCTTTATCAACAATTACTTTTGGATTTTTGATAGCGTCTAATGCTAAGTTGATAGTGGCTATTGGGGTTTTAAATTCGTGTGTCATATTATTAATGAAATCTGTTTTTATTTCAGAAATCTGACGTTGTTTAATCAATTGGCTTAAAGCACTAGAATATGCTATTATTATTACTAAAGTAAATATTATTGATAAAATACAAATTCCTATTAGTTCAGAAAAAAGGAACTTCTTTTTCTGGGGAAATGTGATTAATAATTGGTATTTATTAGTGTCTTCATTATCATCAAAAATTGGAATAGAATAGGTAGATGATCTATCATAAACAAACCGTTCTGATTTAATTTTTGTTGCTAATCCATTACTATAGACACTATACTCAAATGGTGTTTTAACGCCAAATTCATTAAGTTCAACTGTCAATAATTTTAGCAAAAAATCATTTGAAACTCTTTCTTGTATTGGCTTTAAAGCGGCAATATCTTTATAGGAAATTTCGAATAAAGTTTTATCTAACAAATCTAATTGTCCTGATTTTTCAATTTTTACATCAGGAGTTATTTTTTGCTTTATACTTGAATTATCAATATTATCATTATAAATTTCTGTTTTTCGTTTAGAAGACAAATTTTTTATTTGTTTTATACTGTCTAACTTTTTATCAAAGAACGATGGTGTAATTCCGTAATCTTCTGAAATTATACTATTGGAGTATATTATTGTTTCATTTGTTCTTGAATCTCTTTGATAATAGCCAAATTCCAAAAAATCACTTTTTTCAGGAATTTTTCCTGTACTATCTTTTAACCTGTTGTAGGTTTCATAAAAAGTATAAACTTCTTTCTTTTGAATTTTATCAGCGACATTACCAAGAACTTGTTTTACATGATATTTAAATTGTTCTTCATTATTTTCAAATGATTTATCAAACCAATATACTTGCACAAGAATTATACCAATCAAGGATAAACTCATTAATAGTATAAGCAATCGGAAAAACAATTTATTCATAACACAAATTTAGGATTTTAACATTTATACTATGAATACATTAACCAAAGATTAACATTTTGTCAAAAAATTATAGATTATTTAATTTTTTAAGAATTTCATCAACTTGATTTTCAGTATCCTTAATAGTAGAATTTTGAATTACGAAGTCGCTTTTTAAAACCCTTTCTTCGTCTGTCCATTGGTTTTGAATTCGTTTTAAAATACTTTCCCTATCCGTTTTATCACGTTCTAAAACTCTTTGAATTCGAGTTTCGATTGGAGCAGTAACAGTAATAATGAAATCACAATATTTATAACTGCCGCTTTCAAACAAAATGGCAGCTTCTTTAACTATCAATGGAGAATTTTTATGTTTTAACAACCATTTATCAAAATGTTTTTTGACTAATGGATGAACAATAGCATTCAATTTCTCAAGTTTAGCTGAGTTGTTGAAAACAAATTGTGCCAATTTTACATTATTTAGTTTTTCTTCATCAAAAATAGTATTGCCAAATTCCTTTCTAATTTCATTCAACACTTCATTTGATTTCATTATTTTTTTTGCCTCATCATCAGCAATATAAACAGGTATTCCCAATGATTTCATATACTTTGCAATCATCGTTTTTCCGCTTCCAATACCACCTGTTAATCCAATTATTTTGGTCATGATGTTTTCTTAAAAAATAATTCTGGGAAAGCAATTTCAGGTTTTTGCTTCAAAAAAATCACTTTGTAATAGGACTCTAAAAATCCTTTTCCGTAACCTAAAAATTGTTTTGAAACTGCTATTACTGACAAAAAACCTATTTTAATGCTATTGTTTTGAATACTTGACATAAAAAACACACTCAAAAAATAAAATACATAACACAATATGGGAAATGCAATTCCAAACAAAGCAAGCAAAAAAGAAATAGAAAATCCCATGATAAATAGTGTGGGGAAGAAAAAAGTCAATTTACTATATTCAGGATACCAAGAATCTAAGATAGGTCGAGCTTTTCCAAATTTATAAACTTGCAGTGTAAATTTATTCCAATCTATTCTTCTTTTGTGATAAACAAATGCACTTGGGAAAAGTCTGGTTTTAAATCCTAATTTCCATAATCTAATTGATAAATCTGGGTCTTCTCCAGGATGGATATTTCCAAATCCATTAGAAGCTTCAAATGCCTTTTTTGAAATTCCCATATTAAAACTACGAGGTTGAAATTTAGTTAACTTCTCAGAACCACCTCGAATGCCGCCTGTAGTTAGTAAAGATGTCATTGCAAAATTGATTGCTTTTTGAATATCTGAAAATGAATCTAAAGCGGAATCTGAGCCACCAAAACAGTCAACATAATTTGTTTTTAGTTCATTTTCAACTTCTATGAGGTATTGTTTTGGAATAATACAATCCGAATCAAAAATGATAAAATAATCACCTTTTGCCTTTTTCATTCCAAAGTTTCTAGAATCTCCTGGTCCAGAATTTTCTTTAAAAAAATATGATATGTTTAAAACAGTCTTGAATTTTTCAATGACATACTGACAGGGAATTGCTGATCCATCTTCTACTATAACAATTTCATATTCCTTGTCATAATCAGAAACTACTAAACTTTCAAGAAGTTCATTTATTTCATCTGGTCTATTGTAAACTGGAATAATTATAGAAAAAAACATGTCAATTTTTTAACAAATATAAGGTATTATACAAAAAAAAACCATCCGCTTTGGCGGATGGTTTTAGATACCTATTAAAAAACTATTCTTTAATCACTCTAATAGTTTTATCTTGATTATTAGAAGTTACTTTAACTAGATAAACTCCATTAGATAAATTAGACATATCAACTTGTCCTTGATTAGCGTTTATAGTACTAGCACTTACTCTTTGTCCCAATAAATTAAATATTTCTACATTTGAAATTTCTTGATTATACGATAAATTCAAAGTGTTTTTTACTGGGTTTGGATAATAAGAAAAGTTAGCGTTATCAAAGTCAGAATTGCTTAATCCATCATCTGAAAGACGCAATGTAAATGTTCCTTGTTCTGAGCTATTACTCCATACTTGAATAAAATAGATTGTTCCTGGAGTTAAGCCAGTTAGAACCTCAGATGTAGCAACTGTTAAATTAGAATTACAAGTAGCAGCTACTGCTGTTAGTGCACCACAAGCTCCTGAATAAATATTGAAATTTAATGAAGTCATGGTAGTTGGTGTTACTAAACAAGTAACACTACCAGAAGCTGGTGCTACAAATGAGAACCAAACATCTTGAATTGAACCAAAAAGATCACAAGTTGGTTGTGTCGGACTTACCGTTGCAAATGAATTATCTGAATTATTATCTAACCCATTAACCGAAACATTTAATGCAGTTCCGCAATCTTGATTAGCAACTGCAGGTGGAGTAACAGCAGCACAAGTTACATTCATTGTAAATGCTCCAACACTTCCAACATTGTATCCTTCAACAGTGATATAGTATGTTGTTGTACCATCAGATGCAAAACTAGTTTTTGAATTCAATGTATTTGAAACACAAGTATTATCATCATCATTTGCCGCAACTAAAGTTAAATTACCAGATGTTCCGGTATATACTAAAACTGAGGTATCATATGACGAACCACAAAGATTAACTGTAACTGTTTGTGCTGAACCATTTCCTGTAAACGAATACCAAAGATTTGGAGCATCTAAATCAGCACCAAAACCATCAGGAGCACTATCTTCATCTAAAGTTACTGAAGAAGATGTGTCACCTACATAGATGTTACCACAAGTAACTGCAATTGGTGTTGCAAAATTATCATTGGTTGGTGCTGGTGGTGGTGTTCCAATACATACATTAAACGTTGAAGATTGTCCTGCTGTTGCAGTCCAAGTGTAAACTCTCACATAGTAGGTTGTACCAATTGTTAAACCTGTAGGATTACTAACATCAGCATCTGAACATGAACCTGCAACTAATGTCAAACTACTACAATCAGCACCATTCCAAAGAGAATGATACATATCTGTTGTTGAACCAGCAGCATTTAATATACTAATTCTATGCGTTGTTGATGTGGCAACAAAAGCAAACCACACATCATCATCTTCTGTTCCGCCGCAAGCCGCAGCATCTTGTGTTGAAGCTGTTGCTCCAAGTACAGTTCCTGCAGTTACGGAACCGCAAAGATAATCTGGATTTACCGTTAATGATAAAGCACCAGAACAATTGTCGTTTGCTGGTGGTGGTGGTGCAGTAACTGTCAAAACGCCACTACCAAACGTAGCTCCATCCCAGAAATTACCGTTATTAGGTGCGTTTGCATTAATTCCTCCATAAAAGTATGCTCCTGTATTAAGTCTAATTCTTGTTGCATAATAATAAGTTCCTGGGGCTAAAGTTGCACCTATAGTTGCTTGATATTCATCATTGTTTCCTTCTTGAGTTTCAACATTAAAAGTTGCTGCGGTCCAATTGGTCCAAGTATTTGGATTTGTGTTAGTTGCACTTGTTCCTAACCAAACTTGAATTCCTGGAGCTTGTCCAGAAGTAACATTTGTCAAACCTCCTTCATAAACTTGACTATAAGCAGTAAAATTTGTTCCTTGTACAATAGATGCTGTTGGTGGCCATTGTAAATTTGCATAATCTGGCGCGTCTGGAGACACAATACCACAAGTTACACTTTTTATTCTACAAGTGGATTGTGCAGCACAAGTTGCGTCTAAATGGGTATAAAATCTAATATTTCCAGCTACAGTTGAAACCCAAGTTACCGTTCCTATTCCAAAAGCTGCAGCAGTTGCACCAGCATCAGTACTAATTGTAATAACATCAGTAGCTATTGAACTTCTAAAAACATACGTTTGACCAAGCGCTACAGTTACTAAAGAATACTCACTAGCATATCCACAGGTAGTAACATTTTGTACTGTGAAACCATCACAATTTGATGTATTTAAGGCAAATGGTGTTCCATCTGGTCCAGGCCATTGTCCATTAACCGAAGTTAAACACTGTGAATAAGACCAAAAAGATCCTAATAAAATTAAAATTAATAGAGTAATTTTTTTCATCATTTTTAAGTTATAAAAGTTAATTGGTATAAATATACTCATAATTCAAAAATCCGCAAATATAATTAGCAGATTTTTTTTATTTTAAATTATAACATTCATTTAAATACTTGGAACTAAAATCATTTCGTTAGCTTCAGCTGTATAATCAACTCCCTCAAAACCAAAGCCAAAAAGATTTAGAAAATCTTGTTTATAACCAGCTAAATCTCCAATTTCGGTCAGATTTTCAGAAGTAGCTTTTTCCCATAACGTTTTTATCCTTTCTTGAACATCGTCTCGCATTTCCCAATCATCAATTCTTATTCTTCCTTTTTCATCAGTAGGAATTTCATTTCCTGTGTAAAGTCGTTGTTCAAATAGTCGTTGGATTTGCTCAATACATCCTTCATGAATCCCTTCTGCTTTCATTATTTTATATAACAATGAAATATATAATGGAATTACCGGAATAGCCGAACTGGCTTGAGTTACTAGAGCTTTGTTTACAGAAACATACGCTTTTCCATTAATTGATTTTAGACTATCTCTAATTTTAAAAGCGGTTGCTTCTAAGTCGTCTTTAGCGCGACCGATAGTTCCTTTTCTGTAAACGGCTTCAGTCACTTCTGGACCAATGTAAGAATACGCTATTGTTATTGCGCCATTGGCCAAAACTCCAGCACTTTGTAGTGCGTCAATCCACATGGCCCAATCTTCGCCTCCCATTACTACCACAGTATTGTCAATATCTTCTTGGTTTGCTGGCTCAATGGTAACTTGAGAAACAACCCCAGTATGAAAATCAACCGTTTTATTTGAAAAAGTTTGACCAATTGGTTTTAATACCGAACGATGTAAAATACCCGTTGTGGGGTGCATCCTTACCGGAGAAGCTAAACTGTATATTACCATATCTACCTGACCTAAATCGGCTTTAATTAATTCGATGGTTTGTTGTTTAACTTCGTTGGAAAACGCATCGCCATTAATACTTTTGGCATATAAACCCGCATTTTGTGCTTCTGTTTCAAATGCTGCAGAATTGTACCATCCTGGTGTGGCGGTTTTGCCTTCCGATGGCGGCTTTTCAAAGAAAACCCCAATCGTTCCTGCTCCTGCACCGAATGCGCTTGTAATTCTTGAAGCTAATCCAAAGCCAGTTGAAGCACCGATAACTAAGACTTTTTTGGCACCATCAATTTTGCCTTTTGATTTTACAAACGCTATTTGATTTTTGACATTTTGAGCACAACCATCTGGATGAGCTGTTAAACAAATAAATCCACGCATTCTTGGTTCTATAATCATTTTCTATATAAATTAGGTTGTATAAATTCTTAGTTACGTTAAAACAAAAATATAAATTAAATTGTTTAATTGAGTAATGCTTTGGCATGATTGAGTGCTGAATCGGAAATATCTTTTCCTGAAAGCATTTCGGCAATTTCATTAATTCTTTCGTCGTTTGTCAATAATTTCAATTCGGAAACAGTATTATCGCCCAAAACAGTTTTGAAAACTTTGTAATGATTGCTTCCTTTGGCAGCAATTTGTGGCAAATGTGTGATGGCAAATACTTGCATTGTTGTACTCATTTCTTTCATTATTTCTCCCATTTTATTGGCTATTTCACCAGAAACTCCAGTGTCAATTTCATCAAAAATAATAGTAGGTAATTTTGAATAATGGGATAAAATAGATTTTACGGCAAGCATTATTCTGGACATTTCTCCACCAGAAGCTACTTTTTTTAATAATCCAAAATCGGTTCCTTTATTGGCAGAAAATAAAAATTGTAAAGAATCTTTTCCATTGTGATTGTAGTAGTTCGATGGAATAATTTCAATTTTCAATCTTACGTTAGGCATGCCTAATTGATTTAAAATAAAGATTAACTTGTCACTTAAATTGGGTATGGCTTCGCTCCTACTGAAACTTATTTTTTTTGCTATTTCATCCAATTGAATTTCAAAATCCTTAATTTCTATTTCAAGAGCAACAATTTCATCTTCTAGAGAAGTAATTGAAACAACTTTATCTTCTAATTGATTTTGAATTTCTAATAACTCATCCACTGTTACAACTTGATGTTTCTTTTGTAAAGTATAAATTAGTTGCAGTTTTTGATTAATAATTTCCAATTTTTCTGGATCGTTAAAAACCAATTCTGACTCCCGATTCAACTCTTTTACAATATCATCAAACTCAATTACAATACTATTAGCTCTTTCAAAAAGTGACTCGTATTCAGCAGAAAAATTTATATTTTTTTGAAGTATGGTTTTGAATTCCTTCAAATTTTTCAACAATCCAAATTCATCTTCATTGGCTAAAACCAATAGTTTGTCTAGGTTTTCTTTTATAAATTCTACGTTATTAAGTGCTTCATAAGTTTTTTCTAATTCTTCTAATTCTCCCGATTTTAAATTAGCAGCAAGTAATTCTTGATACAAAAATTCATTATAATCTTTCTCTTTTAAAATGACTGAAAAACTAGATTTTTTTGTTTCTACATTTGTTTTAGCTGACTTATACTGTTTTAAAATAAATTGAAATTCAGATACTAATTGTTGATTACTTGCAATTGAGTCGATAATCTTAAATTGAAAATCTTCTTCCGATAATTCTAACGTTTGGTGTTGTGAATGAACATCTATTAAAAAAAAACTTAAATCTTGAAGTTGTTGAAGATTGACAGGACTATCATTTACAAATGCTCTGGATTTTCCCGAAGGCAGAATCTCTCTTCTAATAATGGTTTCCTGTTCATAATCTAAATCATTTTCTTCAAAAAAAGAATGTAAATCATATTTTCCTATCGAAAAATTGGCTTCAATAATACATTTTTCTTCCTTGTTTTTGAGTGAAGACAAATCGGCTCTTTTACCAAGAACTAATCCTAGTGCTCCAAGGAGTATTGACTTTCCTGCACCTGTTTCGCCAGTGATTATTGTAAAACCATTAGAAAAATTAACATCTAATTTTTCTATCAAGGCAAAATTTTCAATAGAAAGCGAAATAATCATATCCAGGAAATGAAGTAAAATTTAAGTAAGGTAAATGTAATTATTAAAGCTTAATTGTTGCCCATTTACTCGAATTAAGAGGCGAAATTTTATTTAAAGTATCTACAGTTTTAGTTAAAGCTATTTTTGGTCCACCAGATAATATCGAGATTATTTCTTCCGACTTCGCATCAAAAAACACTCTTGTTAAAAAAGCATTTGGCCTAACAGAATATATACTCGCTAGTACATCAATTGAATCTACAACTTTAATTTTTGATGCTTCCAAATCGGAATTCATATTATCCAATCCTTCTCTATGATATACATACATAGATTGTCTAAATGCGTCAAAAGTTCCCGAGAGTAAATCTGTAATCAAAAAATATCGGTTTTGATTACCATCTGCCTGACTCCAACCCTTAAATCCGCCTTGCTGTGCCACAGTTAAAATCTCATTAGCTGTTTGAAAATAATTCGTTCCTCCATTAAGTGTGTAAGTATCAGCATCAAATCCAATTATCATATAACTGTAAAATGCTAACACAGATAATAAATTGCTGTCATAGTTTGATGGATTAAAAAATAAATTTTGAAATTCAACATAACTAAAATTAAAATCCTTATCATTATAATTAAAAACAGGAGAAGCATAAGTTGAGTTGAAAATAGGTCTAGTAGATTGCACTTGAATAGATGCAGTAAATTGATTTGAAGCATAGCTGTTTACAATAATAACCATGGAGCAATTTATCTTCTCATTTTGTTTATAAACATCTCCTGTCCAGTCAGTTTTATTCACAAACTCATTAATTGCTTTTTCCAAAGTTTTGAAAATTTGATCATTTGTACTTGCTAATTTTTCAGTATTGACTTGAACTGTACAGTTTAATTGTTGTGCTTGAGTTACAGCAACAAGAAATAAAAAAAGAAAACTAATTATATTTTTCATATGTAGATAATATTTGATTATTTAAGGTCTCCCAATAGCTATCGGGAGTAATCGCTCAATCTTCATTGGTATTTGCTTACTCAAACTACTTGTTAAAGGCGATTTCATAATGTGAAATTACTTTGTCCATAATATCATTTGCTACTTGTTCTTTCGGTTTTAAAGACATAGGTTCAATAATAAAGTCTTTATCTATAAAAGTAATTTTATTAGTTGGATTTCCAAAACCAGCACCTTTATCCTGAAGCGAATTTAAAACAATCAAATCTAAGTTTTTTTTCTGAATTTTCAACTTGGCATTTTCAATTTCATTTTCGGTTTCCAATGCAAAGCCAATTAAAAATTGTTTTTCTTTTATTTTACCCAATGAAGCTAAAATATCTTTAGTTTTTTCAAGCTCAATAATAAATTCAGTCTCCGATTTTTTTATTTTTTGTGATGCAATAGTCTTTGGTTTATAATCTGCAACCGCAGCAGCACAAATGGCAACATCTACTTCGCTAAAATGGGCTAAGCAATCATCATACATTTCTTGAGCCGAAGTAACTCGTAGCAAATTTATACTCGAATTTGAACAGTTTAAATGTGTTGGACCAGAAATTAAAATAACAGTTGCACCTAATTTTGAAGCACTTTCCGCAATATCAAACCCCATTTTGCCTGAAGAATAATTACCAATAAACCGAACAGGATCAATGGCTTCATAAGTTGGCCCAGCGGTAATGAGGATTTTTTTTCCTTTTAAAGGCAGTTTACTTTCCAAATCATTTTCCAAAAAAACAATGATATTTTCAGGTTCTGCCATTCTTCCTTCACCTGATAATCCGCTAGCTAACTCTCCTGATTCAGCAGGGATAATTGTGTTTCCAAATTGTTTTAACGCATGGAAACTTGCAATAGTTGAAGGATGTTTATACATATCCAAATCCATTGCTGGAGCGAAATATACAGGACATTTCGCCGATAAATAGGTAGCAATCAAAAGGTTGTCACAATTGCCATTCACCATTTTTGACAACGTATTGGCAGTTGCTGGTGCAATTACCATCAAATCAGCCCAAAGTCCGAGTTCAACATGATTATTCCATTGTGCATCCTCATCTTCTTCATTAAAAAAAGTAGAATGTACCGGATTTTTAGAAAGTGTTGATAACGTTAACGGTGTTACAAAATCCTTAGAAGCAGGTGTCATAATCACTTGGACATGGGCACCTGCTTTTATAAATAATCTAACTAATGAGGCAGTTTTATAAGCAGCAATTCCTCCTGAAATTCCGAGTAGTATTTTTTTACCGCTTAATACAGACATCTTTATTAGTCTTTTGTTGTATCTCTATAGTAAATTTTATCATCTAGCCATTCTTGAACAGCTAATGCATGCGGTTTTGGCAATTTTTCGTAGTATTTAGAAACTTCAATTTGTTCTTTGTTTTCAAAGATTTCTTCAAGCGAATCATTGTATGTAGCAAATTCTTCTAATTTTTCAGTCAATTCTTTTTTTATTTCTGAATTGATTTGATTTGCTCTTTTAGCCATTATTGTAATTGCCTCGTAAACATTTCCTGTGCGCTCCTCAATTGCAGTTTTGTTGTAAGTAATTGTGTTTACTGGTGCATTTGTCTTCTTTAAATCCATGACTTTTATTTATTTAGAAAATTGTTTTAAATCGTTTTCAATTCTAGCTAACATCTCGTCAGCTTTTGGTTTGTATTCTGAATTATTGTAATATTTTACAAATCCCGTATAGGCAGCTTTTGCAGAAATCAATCTTTCTTCCATCTTATTTTGATAGCTATTTATTGCTAAATTATAGGCAGAATCTAATTTGTAAAATAGTGCTTTCTCTTTATAGGGTGTACCTGGGAAATTTATAATAAAATTATCAAAAGCGACCATGGCAGCTTTATAATCTGAAACATTGTTGTATGTTTTTGCATTTTCATATGCCTTTAATTCTAGCTTTTCTCTTAACTCCTTGACCAAAAGATTTGCTTCAGCAACATTAGTAGATTCAGGATATATATCAATAAAATTTTGAAGTTTATCTATCGCTTTGTAGGTATCAGTTTGATCTAAAGTATACACTGGAGATAATTCTGAAAAACATTTTGCTCCTAAAAAAGCAGATTCCTCAACTTTTTCACTTTTAGGATAACTGGAAACAAAACTTTCAAATTGATAACCCGCTAAATAATATTGTTCCGTTTTGTATAACGATTGAGCATACATATAAAACATCCTTTCTGCCTGAGGTTTACCTTTGTATGCTGGTGCAATTTGATCAAATAGTCGTAATGCTTTAGCATACTTTTTTGCTTCATACATTTTGGTTGCTTCAATAAACTTAACAGAAACATCTTCTGATTTCAACGCTTTTTGAAAATCGCTACAAGACGAAATAAGTATAACTAAGACAAATAAATATAAAACGTTCTTCATTTTGTTATTGAATGAGTTGATTTTAAACACATTTTAGCGTTTAAATCCCTCCCAAAGTTTAGGGAGCAAATTTAGTTATTAATTGTGGATTACAAAATATTATTTTTAATGTTCAAAAATTTTACATAGCAGCGATTTTATTAGTAAAATTATGCAAACGTTTTGCTAAATCTTCATCAACATTTACTAATGGTAAACGAACAGTATTTTCAGCTAACCCCAATGATTTAAATACTTCTTTAATACCAGCTGGATTTCCTTGTTCAAAAATCATATCGATTGAATCTGCTAAAAGATAGTGTAACTTATAAGCTTCTTCTACTCTTTTATTTAAACCTAAATGTACCATTTCTGAAAATTGCTTTGGAAAACCTTCTGCAATTACTGAAATTACACCCGAACCACCAGCTAAAACCATAGGCAATGTAATCATATCATCACCTGAAATTACCAAGAAATCCTTTGGGGCATTCTGAATTAATTTCATCGCCTGAACAATATCGCCTGCCGCTTCTTTCACTGCCACAATATTTTTAAAGTCATTTGCCAATCTTAGAATTGTGGAAGGTAAAACATTACTTGAGGTTCTTCCTGGAACATTATATAAAATTACAGGTATAGTTGAAACTTCAGCAATGGCTTTGAAATGTTGGTAAATTCCTTCTTGTGTTGGCTTATTATAATAAGGAGAAACAGATAAAATAGCTACGAAATCGGATAAATCTCTTGTATTTAATTCCTCAATAACTTCTTGTGTATTGTTACTTCCAACGCCTAAAACTAATGGTAATCTTTTGTCATTAGCGTCCACAATAGTTTTTATTACTAATTCTTTTTCAACTTTAGATAATGTTGCCGTTTCTGCTGTGGTACCAAGAACTACTATATAATCTATTCCATTGTCTATTTGAAAATTCACGATAGCTTTTAGAGCATCAACATCTACAGAATAATCTTTTTTGAATGGCGTAATCAGCGCAACTCCTGTTCCTATTAATGACTGCATTTTTATATTTTATTTAGAATTTTTAAATATTTGAATAGTTCTTCAACAAAAACTTTATAATTTTCTGCATTTGTTTTAATCATAAAGTGGTTTAATCTCTTATCAACTGTAGCAAATCCCACTTTAAAACTAGCTTTAGAAAGATGTGAAACTAATAAAAGCGCTACCTTTTCTGTATCATAATAATTAATTAACAAATCAAACGGTTCCTTAATAAAATCTTTAACTTCTTTTTTATCTACAGTTCCTGTCCAACTCAAATCCTTATGGCTAAAAACAGGATAATCAAAGACTTCATTTTTTTTGATTTTATCCTTGTAAACTAAAATCTTGATATTACATTCATCAATTCCATTTTTGATTAATTCATTGACTAAGGATTCTCGTTCATAAAAGTAGGATTCATCAAAAATAATCCCAACCGTTTTAATTATACTATCTGACGATAAATGCTTAACATTTGATAAGCTATTTTTAACTATTTTTTTTGTTGAAAAATCCTTTAAGTAATTTAAAAACATACTACTTTTACTTGATTAGCAAATTTACTGAAATTAGTATCAAAACCGATGGCAAAACTAAAAAACTATAACGTTGTATTGAAACAAATTGTTTTATTATTAACATTTCAATTAGTTATATCCTGTGCCGATAAAAAGTATTATGTAACCCGAATTGAAGGAAAGGAAATTGGCATCACCAATAAAAATGGCGATGTTGCTCAAATAGAAAACATTATAAAACCATATCGAGAAAAAATTGATGCTGATTTAAACGCAGTTTTATCCTATGCTTCAGAAACTATTGACAAATCGGGTGAATGGCAAACGCCTATGGGAAACTTTTTAGCTGATATTACTTTCGAAAAATCGGATAAAGTGTTTCACATGCGCGAGAAAAAATCCATTGATATTTGTTTGTTAAATCACGGAGGAATACGTAACATAATTCCAAAAGGCGATATAACAGCCCGAACAGCTTATGAAATTATGCCGTTTGAAAATACTGCTGTTGTCATTGCTTTAAAAGGTGCGCAAGTTTTAGAAATAGCCAATTATATTATTTCTGAAAAAAAACCGCATCCATTGAAAGGAATGACTTTTACAATTGACAAAAACAACCAACCAACTGCTATTTTAGTAAATAAAATTCCTCTGGATATAAATAAAATATATTATGTAGCCACTTCTGATTATTTGTCTTTTGGCAATGACAATATGCTTTTTTTTAAAAAAGGAATTCAGAAATTTGATTTAGATTACAAACTACGCAATATTATCATAGATTATTTTAAAGAAAATAAAATAATAGTGGCAAATAAAGATAATAGAATCACAAAAGAATAGTATTATGGAAAGGAGAAATTTTATACAAAACACTGCTTTAAGTTCTGCATTTTTAGGACTTGGCGGCTTATCGTTGAGTAGTTTTAAATCGGCAAACACAAAGCATTTGACGGTTCTTCACACCAATGATGTTCATAGTTATATTGATCCGTTTCCTGCTAATCATCCTAAAAACCCAAATATGGGTGGCGTTGCACGAAGAGCCGCTTTGATTGAAAGCATTCGAAATGAAAATCCTAATGTCCTATTATTAGATGCTGGTGATATTTTTCAGGGAACACCTTATTTTAATTATTATGGTGGTGAATTGGAATTCAAATTAATGAGTATGATGAAATATGATTTGGCTACTATAGGAAATCATGATTTTGACAACGGAATTGAAGGTTTATACAAGCAATTACCGAATGCAGAATTTGAGTTTGTTTCTGCTAATTATGATTTCAAAAATACCATAATGGATGGTTATGTAAAACCTTATAAAATACTTGATAAAAATGGCATTAAAGTTGGAGTTTTTGGACTTGGTATTAAATTAGACGGTTTAGTTGACAAGAAAAGCTATAAAGAAACTATATATAATAGCCCATTGGAAGTTGCACAAGACATGTCTAGGATTTTAAAACACGAACACAAATGCGACTTGGTCATTTGTCTTTCGCATATTGGTTATAAATATAAAGACGAGCCAGACAAAATTTCTGATACTAAATTAGCTAGTTTAACCAAAGATATAGATTTGATAATTGGTGGGCATACTCATACTTTCTTAGACAAACCAACCGTTTTAAAAAATTCAGCTGGTAAGGATGTTCTAGTAAATCAAGTAGGTTGTTATGGTATAAATCTTGGTCGAATTGATTTTTATTTTGATAATGATGCTTCTAAAAAACATTTAGGAAAATCGATAGTTGTTTAATAAAATATAGTAATTCAATTGGATAACATATTTAAAAAATCAAGTTCGCTGATAATGGGAATTTTCAATTGATTGGCTTTTTCTAATTTGGCTGGTCCCATGTTTTCTCCCGCTACAACATAATCTGTCTTGGCAGAAATGGAACTTCCTACCTTACCTCCATTATCTTCTATCGCTTTTTTCAAATCATCTCGAGAAAATTTTTCAAAAACACCCGAAACGACAAAGGTTTTCCCTGATAGTTTGTTGGTAGCATTTGGATTGAATTTTTCGACCAATTCCAATTGAACTCCAAATTGTTTCAAACGCTCTATAATTTTGATATTTTCTTGATTTTCAAAAAACTCAATAACACTTTGGGCAATCTTCTCACCAATTTCGTCTACCAAAATTAAATCCAACAGCGATGCATTTTGAATAGCATCGATGGTTTTGTAGTGTTTTGCTAGTTTCTTAGCAACCGTTTCGCCAACATAGCGAATACCAATAGCATACAAAACCCTTTCAAACGGAACCTCCTTTGATTTTTGAACTCCATTAATTAAATTTTCAGCCGATTTTTGAGCCATTCGTTCCAATGGCAAAATTTGTTCAACCGTTAATTCATATAAATCGGCATAATCTTTTAACAAACCGTTATTGAAAAGCAACGCCACAGTTTCGCCACCAAGTCCTTCAATATCCATTGCTTTACGAGAAATGTAATGTTGAATTCTTCCAATAATTTGTGGCGGACAATCATAAAAATTAGGGCAATAATGATTGGCTTCGCCTTCGGTTCTTATCAATTCAGTATTACACTCTGGGCAATTTGAAATATATTGTGTTGGTTGTGAAACTGAGCTTCTTTTTGAAAAATCAACACCAATAATTTTAGGAATAATTTCGCCTCCTTTTTCTACAAAAACAGTGTCGCCAATTCGAATATCCAATTTTTCTATTTGGTCTGCATTATGCAAAGAAGCCCTTTTTACAATAGTTCCGGCCAACTGAACGGGTTGCAAATTTGCCACCGGAGTTATCGAACCTGTTCGTCCCACTTGATAGGAAATAGAAATTAATTTTGTTGCAACTTGTTCCGCCTTAAATTTATATGCCATTGCCCAACGAGGCGATTTTGCGGTATAACCCAATTCATCTTGATGCTGAAAACTATTCACCTTGATGACTACACCATCGGTTTCATAAGGCAAGTCATGCCGATGTGTATCCCAATAATTGATAAAATCAAAAACTTCTTCAATAGAATGCGCTAGCTTTGCTTGTTTCGGTACTTTAAAACCCCAGTTTCTAGCAGCTTCTAGTCCTTCAAATTGCGTTGTGATTGTCAAATTATTGCCTACAATAAAATACAATAAACATTCCAACGGACGTTTAGCCACTTCACTACTATCCAGCAATTTCAGACTACCTGAAGCGGTGTTTCTCGGATTGGAATAGGGAGTTTCACCAATTTCTATGAGTTCCTGGTTCATCTTTTCAAAACCTTCAAACGGAAGAATTATTTCGCCTCGAATATCAAACCTTGAAGGATAAGTCCCTTTAAGTTGCAACGGAATAGATTTTATGGTTTTAATATTATTCGTCACATCATCGCCCTGAAATCCGTCGCCACGTGTAACTGCTCGTTTTAAAGTTCCGTTTTCGTAAGTAATAGAAATTGATGCGCCATCATATTTTAATTCACAAGTATATTGCAACGGAACATTGCCAAGCACTTTTTGAATTCTAGTTTCCCAATCGATTAAATCTTCTTTAGAATAGGAATTATCCAGAGAATACATGCGGTAATCGTGAACAACTGTATTGAAATTTTTAGTAATCGTTCCGCCTACTCTTTGTGTGGGTGAATTTTCATCAAATAATTCTGGGTGCTGATTTTCTAATTCCTGAAGTTGTTTTAGTTTTTGGTCAAATTCAAAATCAGATATCGTTGGACTATCTAACACATAATAGTTATGATTGTGTTGATTGAGTTCTTCTCGTAAAACTTGAATTGTTTTCTGAATATCCATAAATAAAATTGGCTATACTAGTTGCAAATTGTGAGCACTAAAATAGCCAATATTTTTGAAAAATAAGGAATATACTTTACGATTGAATTATTCCATTAATTTGCAGGTATAATTGACCGTCACTCAAAATGGCTCCTTCGGTAATCAAATCAAAAATTGCCATATTTCGTTCGATTTGATACTCTTTTTTACCTATATGAATTTCCACAGTATCGGTAAACATGTTATCACTCAACCATTGTAATCCTTCTTTTTGCATAAAATCAACTTGTGTTTCCAAAGCTTTCAAAACAATCGACTGAATTAATTTTTCCTGACAATGAAAAAGAAAAATATGGTTTTTAGAAAAATGTTCTAAATAATGAGCATTAGTTAAAACACCTTCCCAAATTAAATCAGAGAAAACATCGAGTTCTTGGTCGGCAACTTCTGGTTTATTTGCTTTAATGGAATCCCATTCGGCTTTATCGATTGATTGCGTGGCTAGAAAATTTGAAAACTCCTTGTGCAATGCTTCAAATTGTTCTTTGGTTAATCTTTTGTATTTCATTTATACTGAACTCGTTTCAGTATCTATTTTATAAGATACGATTATTAATAAAAAGAATCTGAAATAAATTCAGAAAAAAAATCCCGATTTCGTTTTTTGGAACGAGACGGGATTTAATTTTATGAATAATAAAATTATGCTTGTTCAGCAACAATTTCATAAGGTAATTCAACCACTACATCTCTGTGAAGTCTCACAGATGCCGTATATTTACCTGTACGTTTTACAACACCGCTTGTAATGAATTTTCTATCAACAGTTTGACCAGCAGCTTCTAAAGCAGCAGCGATATCAATGTTAGAGATAGAACCAAATAATTTTTCACCACCAGCTTTTGCGGTAATTTTAATTTCGATGGCTTTTATAGCTTCACCCAATGCTTTTGCATCGTTTACTATTTTAGCTTCTTTGTGCGCTCTTTGTTTTAAATTTTCAGCTAAAACTTTTTTTGCAGACGGCGTTGCCAATGAAGCGAAACCTTGTGGGATTAAAAAATTACGACCGTATCCGTTTTTTACGTTTACTACATCGTCTTTAAATCCTAAATTTTGAACGTCTTGTTTTAAGATCAATTCCATGTTGTTGTCCTTATTATAGAAGTTAGTCTCGTTGCAATGCAACGAGACAACAAACTGAGTTTATATTATTTTAATAAATCGGCCACGTATGGCATTAAAGCTAAGTGACGCGCTCTTTTGACAGCAACTGACACTTTTCTTTGGTATTTTAATGAAGTTCCTGTTAAACGACGTGGTAAAATTTTACCTTGTTCGTTCACGAATTTCAATAAAAAATCGGCATCTTTATAATCAATGTATTTGATTCCTGATTTTTTGAAACGACAATACTTTTTAATTTTGTTGGTTTCAATGTTTAAAGGTGTAAGATATCTAATATCTCCATCTTTTTTTCCTGAAGCTGATTGTTGTAAATTCGCCATAATTAGTTTGCTTTTGATTCTTTTAATTTAGTTCTTCTTCTTTCTGCCCAAGAGATTGCATGTTTGTCTAGACTTACAGTTAAGAACCGCATCACTCTCTCGTCACGTCTAAATTCAGTTTCAAAAGCAATTAAAGCTTCACCTGATACTTGGAATTCGAATAAATGGTAAAAACCACTTTTCTTGTTTTGGATTTCGTAAGCTAGTTTTTTCAAGCCCCAATCCTCTTTGGACACCATCTTTGCTCCTTTTGTCGTAAGAAAATCTTCGAATTTGCTTACTGTTTCCTTTACCTGAACTTCAGATAAAACGGGATTTAAGATGAAAACAGTTTCGTAATGATTCATAATGAATTGTTTAAAATTTTTAATTGGGCGCGAAGATATAAAATACTTTTTAATATGCAACCACAATAATAGTGAAATCGTCTAAAAGTATAAAATATCGTTTAAAAGCAAAAATAATCGACAAAACGTTAGGTGGATTGAAAAAAAGTTAATACTTTTACATCACCAAATCTATAATAAATAAATTTATGAAACTAAATTGTGTTGTCGTCGATGACAGTTCTATTCAAAGAATGATCATCGCAAAGTTAGTAAATAATCACCAAAATCTTCATTTAGTTGGTGATTTTTCTAATGCAATTGAAGCAAAAAATTGCATGTCGGTTCACACTGTTGACCTAATTTTTCTCGATATTGAGATGCCAGTCATCAGTGGTTTTGATTTTCTTGACGGATTAAAAGTAAAACCTCAAATTATTTTTATCACTTCAAAAGCAGAATATGCCATGAAAGCATTCGATTATGACGCTACGGATTACCTACAAAAGCCGATAGCTCTTGATCGTTTTAACTCCTCTGTTAGAAGGGCAATTGAATTGCATTTGCTTAAAAAAGAAAATCAAGACGAAGAAGGAGAACATATTTTCATTAAAAGTAATCTTAAAAAACTTAAAATTTATACCAATAAAATTAAGTGGATAGAAGCTTATGGAGATTATGTAAAAGTGGTTACAGAAGAAGATAGCAATCTTGTTCTTTCTACTATGAAATCGTTCGAAAATGATTTATCGAAAGAAAAATTCATTAGAGTTCACAAATCATATATCATTAATATTGATAAAGTAGAACGTTTCAACAGTAAGTTTGCCGAAATTGGAGTTACAAAAATTCCTTTGAGCCGCAACAAAAAAGAAGATTTAATTAAAGCACTAGCTATTGCTTAATAAAAATCAACATTTACAGTAACTTTAATCGTTCTGTATTGTGAAACCAAATCAAAACTATTCAGTACTTTCTGAATAGTTTTTTTTGTTCCTTGCAATGATGATTCGTTGGGGATTTTTACCATTATCGTTCGAATGTATTCATTTCGTATTCTACTAATGGCTGGTTCTTCTGGACCAAGAACAGGAATTGATAAGTTTTGTTGTACTACTTGATACAACCACATTGAACCTTCTTTCAATTTATCGAAATCACGGTGTTTTAAAGTCAATTTTATCAAACGAAAGAATGGAGGATAATGATAAATTTGTCTTTCATACAATTGTTCCTTGTACATTTCTTCATAATTATTAGCAGTAACTTGCTGAATAATAGTATGTAATGGATTGTAAGTTTGGATAATCACTTTTCCTCTTTTTTCTGAACGACCCGCTCTTCCTGAAACTTGGGTCATCATTTGGAAACTTCGTTCAAATGCTCTGAAATCTGGATGGTATAACATATTGTCAGCATTCATGATACCAACCAAAGAAACATTATCAAAGTCAAGTCCTTTGGCTAGCATTTGTGTGCCAACCAAAACATCAATTTCTCTATTTTTAAATCCGTCGATGATTCTCTCAAAACTATATTTTCCGCGAGTAGTATCTTGATCCATTCGTTTGATATTCTTTGTTGGAAAAAGTTCAGCGAGTTCCAATTCAATCTGTTCCGTTCCAAAACCTTTGGTTTCTAAGTCAACGCTTGAACAAACATGGCAGTTCGTTGGTTTACCCATATTATA